>Ga0163179_10000248_pt1 | contig 37858 bp, 43 predicted proteins | sample AtlANTMetagenome_FD_109643 | JGI IMG/M metagenome (GOLD analysis project Ga0163179, IMG submission 109643) | Marine eukaryotic phytoplankton communities from the Atlantic Ocean - Atlantic ANT 2 Metagenome | ecosystem: Environmental > Aquatic > Marine > Oceanic | place: North Atlantic Ocean... | reverse complement strand
TTGTAGAACAAGTCACCGGCGAACCAACGGCCGACAGTGACGGGCCCGACGTTCTGCTGCGTCGATTGAGCTACTTTCGCCTGCAGTTCATCGACGACACGCTTCGGCGATGGGCAGCAGAAAGCGACGACGGCACCGGTCCGACCGATACGCGCCTATATCCGGTGATCATCGTCGACGACGTCACCGCCTCGGCCGGACACGCACTGTTCGGGCGGTACCGCGACGAGGTGTGGTCGACGGGATACCTGTGGGCGGTGTCGGTGCGTGAGAGTGACCGTCAAGGTCTCCTGACTCCGCCTGCAGATGCATTCTTCGAGAAGATCGTCGACGTGGCCCCGCTCTCCAGAGCGGAAAGCATCGAGTTGATCAATCGCCGTGCCGGAATCGACATGGAGTCGCAAGCCAGCACCCTTGCTGACGCGGTAGGGCGAAACCCCCGAGATCTGGTGAGTGCTCTGCGGGGACTCCTGCAGGACCCCGGGTCGTACGAGAACAACTACCTGGCCCTCGCCGATAGAGACGATGCGCTCTGGGCTCTGGGTCGTCCAGCGTCGATGTTGGCGGCCGAAATGAAGGCGCGGGGCCCGGTCAGCGCATCGGATGATGACTTGCTGGCCGCGTTGGGGTGGACGCGTCCTCGTGCTGTGCAGGTCTTCAAGCAGCTCTACGAGAAGGGGCTGGTCCGAAGCAGCGAAGTCTCGTCGGGTCCGGGGCGACCGCGGCGTGTGTACGAGCTGACTCCGCCGGCGGAATGGCGGCGGACCGAACAAGCTGATCCGGAGGACCAGAAATGAGCGGCGACCTACTGCGTCAATTGCGGGACTCGAAGGCCTTCGACCCGTCGCCGGATCCGGATCGTATGTGGCAGGTCCATGTGCCGTTCGACGTACTCACGGGCCCCGTGAGTGGTGACTACGAGCAGCGCTTCATGGACGCTGTTCGGCGTCGTGAGCGTGTGGCTCTGATCGGTGCCAGCGGTTCGGGAAAGTCATCGATCACCGAGTACGTGATGGACGCTCTTCACTCCGAAAGCGTTGCAGCACTGAGGATCAGGATGGGGATTCAGACCGACTCCCTCGTCTCCGATCCGGCTGAATTCCCGCGTCTGTTGGTCAACACCATCGCCAAACAGCTCGACGAGAACCGCGCGGTCCAGAAGATCGCTCGGAACATGCGCGGAGGTTCCGCACATCGACCGGTCAAAGTCTCTGTCGGCCTCCCGTGGTTGGCCGGCAATCTCGCGATCGAGCTCGGCAGCGTGGTGAACGAACCATCGCAGGGAGAGGACGTCGTAGATCAAGCCATCAGGGTCCTGGAACTGATTTCGCGCAGCGGCTGGATCCCGACGCTCGTGCTCGACGACACGGACCAGTGGATCCGCCGTCCAGGTATCGGCGTCGATCCGGAGCCGCGGATCGCAATGTTCTTCGGCTCGACTCTGAGGATGATCGCCGAGCGACTTCCGGCGGCATGTGTCGTCGCCGTCCACGACGACTACACCAGCAGTCCCCACTACGAACAGGCCCGCGAGTATCTGAACACTCGAATCACGCTGCCTGCCTTGGACAATTCAGCTGCATTGGGGTCGATCATCGGCATGCGGGCTCGCAAGGCTGCAGAAAATCCGAATCTCCGCGCGATCGACGTCATCGACGATGACGCCCTCGAGCATCTCTTCGACCATTACGTGGACAGTCGCAGTGTCCGTCGGGAACTGGTCGTGTTGCAGGACGCGCTGGTACGCGCCTGTTCCGCGACCAGCGAGACCATCGACGCCGCTCACATCGTCGCGGCGATCGCTGCAGGCTAGACACACCTAGCGGCAGAGGTATCGGGCACCGGAACGCTGGCCCTACAGGTCGGTTTGTCTATTGCCGCATTTTCAGTAGTAGGTGTGAAACTTCTTGGCCTTGTCGACGGCCGAGACCACCGCAGTGTCGAGACTGCGAACGTCGCGCTCGATCGCATTTGCTTGTCTGTTCATGTGCGCTCGGGCGAGCCAGGGTGACCACATAAGACCGCTCAAGGCGGTCGCCGCGTCGCGCACACATCGGTTCAACCCGGGATGGATTACACCGGCCTCGTCCTGGCCTGGGTTTGCGTCGACGTCCTCATCGCTCATGTTGCGTGCTGCCGTTGCGAGTTCGAGGTAGAGCATCAGTGGTTTTCGGGGTACTCGGGCGATGATCGCGGCGGTCACCAGCTCTCGAACACTGTCGTCGAACTGTCGTCTGGAGGCGTCGGTGGAGGACGTTCCGTTCCACCGGCTGTCCTCGGTGCTTGCCAGTTGTCGGAGGACCTCACTGCGCAGTTGTCTGCGTTGTTGGCTGCCGATCAGGTACTGGCCTATGAAGGAGCCGATACCTAGAGCGCCGATAATTGAGGCCACACCGCTGATATCCATGCGGTAAGAGTATTGAAGTCTGCGCGCAGGAACGTCTTTCCCGTAATGCGGTGTCTTCGTGGTGGCATTCGTCTTTCGGCACTGCTCGAAGTGTCCGCCTCCGCAGGCATAATCGTGGCTACTTGATGGAGTCGATCGGATTCGGGGAATGGTGAGCTTCTGAACTCGCGCTGATGCCAATTCGTTCGCCCGGCGGAATTTGTTCCCACCCACGAGGGGTGCTGTCGGCGCTGAAAGTTCAGTCAGCGATGGAGCGGAGAGAGAGTTGACATGACGGTTGTCGAGCAGCAGGTCTCAGAGGAGAAGAATCTCGAGCAACGAGCACGCCCTCTGCAGAAGCGTGCGAAACGTACGCGCGACGCGGTTGTTGCTGGTGCGGCACGGATCATCGCGTGTGAGGGGAGCGGGGTCACGGTCAACGACTTCGTGGAGGCTTCCGGAGTGACGAAAGGTGGTATGTATTTCCATTTCTCATCCAAGGATGCTGTTGTTAATGCGGTGATCGAGGAAGCTGTTCAACGGTGCGACTTTCTCCACTCTCCTCGCCGGCGGCGGGGAGATTCGGGGGCAGCTGTCCGCGATTTGCTCCGTGAATACTTCGCCCACGTTAGTCGGGATTGGCCTGTGCGGGCCACAGCCGTGTTGTGGACCGATCCCCACTATGCAGAGGCCGCACGAGCTGCGACGTACGACCCTCTCGGGGCTGCCGTCACGGCGATTCTGAACGGAACCGGCAGTCCGGCGTCGATCGACACAGCCGATGCGGTCATGGCGATCGTGTGCGGTGTGACGACCACCGCGGGTCCCGCCGGCTTGGGTGACGGCGGCGATCTCGACACCATCCTGCGGTTGACAAGACCCGTGCTCGCGGCCGTCGGTGCGGACACGGAATGAACAGCGGTGGTGCAGAACTCTGGAAGGCCTTGATCTCTGCCGGATATCCGTCGCCTGTGGTAGTCGATGAGCCGGCCCAGCTCACACTGTCATGGGACGTCGGTGTCGGTGTCCGAGAGATGTGTGTGAGCTCTTCTGGCGTGGTTACGGTGTGGGTTGCCCGGACGCCCGATGCTGTGTTTGCGCTGGGACCGTCACGTCAGTCGGCAGCAGATTGGGTTTCTCTGCTGCATCCGCTGATTGCAGAGCCGATCGCGCGCAGTTCCGGATCGCTCACCCGGGTGCGCGAGCCTGCGACCGTGGTCGCTCGGAGCGCGGCGGTGGTGTGGCTCGAGCACGACGCCGACAGTGCGACGACCTACGCGGTGTACTCCGACACTGCCCGGATCTGGGTCTCGACGAGGGGCGGACCCGAGACCGCGGCCGCGCTGTCGGGTACAGACCGCGGCCGGCAGCTGGGAATCACTTCGGACACGCTGACGGCGATTCCGTCGGCGTACAGCGGAACAGCGATGATCAACCCCCGCCTCGCTGCAGCAGCTGCGTTAAAGGCCCGGGGGCGGTGGTCACCGGCCGTTGCGTTCCGAAGTGGCCGTGCCGCCTTGCATCGAGGAGGGGGACTGGACGATCAAAGCCGAGCGATCCGATCTCCCCTTCCCGGTTCGCTACCTCGAACTTGTGCGCCGACCATCAGATTGAAAGCCGACGAGTGCAGCACTTACGACGATGCGATCGCGGTTTCGGAGGCGCTGCTATGCGCAGCAAGAATAACGAATCACGTTGCAGCGCAAGAGAACTAATCTAGGGAACACTCGTGACCATGGCGTTGAGCATCACCTGCGACGATTGCGGACTCACAGTCGAGTGCAGCACGGACCACGACTCGGGATACAACGAAATCGATGGGTCCTCGAAGACGGGTGGATTCACGAATCCAGCGACGACCGCTGCCCTCAGTGTGCCCGCAAAGTTATGTGAAATGCCACCCGGCAAGCCCGATGACGTGTGCCTGACAATATGCCCTGGACTGTCAGTGTGCGGCGTTGTATGCCTCTTCGACATCGGCGGGTATACGTCCGCGCTGACTGATCTGATACCCCTTGTCGATCGCCCACTTGCGGATCGCTTGTGTTTGCGCAGCATCACGCTTGGCAGGTGAGCCTGTCGAGGCACCTGGAACCAGAGTGGCTGCGGGGGAGGGCTTGCGCTTACGTCCGCCTACGCGAGTGCCATGGTCGATGTAATAGTTCAACTTCCGGTGAAACTCGTTGGCATTCTTCGTTTTCAGATCGATCACATACTCGACGCCGCTGACAGAGAATTCGATTGTCTCGCCTGCATTCTCGTCGATGACGGATCCATCGATGTCATCGACCAGTTGGATGGATACCTGTTTGGCCACAGTGAAGAAACCCTCTCGTAGAAAAGTATGGAAGACAGGTAGGTGAGCGTATAACGGGCCAACTCGGGCGCGATAGCTGTGGGTGCCGCGCGCCAGGTTCGGATACAGGATCGAGTGGAGGATGGCGGCCCAGCGCTCTATCCGTCGTTGACGGTGAAGCCCAAGGCACGAATGGTGCGCACGACAGTGTCAGGGCAATCGACCTCGGCACCGTCGTGGGGTGAAACGCCTACAACAACTGCAGGTCCAGCGATGGCATCCTCTGGATCGAGGCCAGCTCTGTAATGCAGGCACAGTCGCGTGGCGATCGGATTTTCCGGCATTCTCAGGTACCTGCCATTCTCGTTCACATACATCGCTGAGTCATCCCCGAGGGGAATCCATTGGACGTCCCCGCCGACGAGCGATTGCAGCGTTGTGAGGTCGCCGTCGACAGTCATCAACGTGATCCGGGTCGGCATGATCTTTGCGATTCTCAATGAGGGTCCGTCGGTAGTCGGTTCATGTCGGCCTGCGCTAATGTCAGGTCGCGCGCGCGAGCTCTTCGCGTATTTCTGTGACGATTCGAGCGGTCTCTGTGGCTGCCCAGTCGTTGTTTTGGCGATACCCTTGCCACGGCTCGAATCCGTGCCGTTCGAGTATTTCGGTTCCATCAGGAAGGCTGTCCGTGCCGTTCCAACGCACCCAGCTTTCTCCGATTCTCTTCAGGATTACCGATGTTTTGATCATGCGACGGTCGACCGCGTTGAACATTGCGTTCTCGAAGGTCGGGGAATCAGTGGGGCCTAGTTCTTGTGTGCGGTCCAACCGAAGTAGCGTTGCTCGCAGCATGTGCCATTCGTGAAGACGCTTGACCCAGACGTTCCAGAACGGGGGAGTTTGACCTCCATCAGCGAAGAGCAACGTGAGTTCTCGGGATATTGCAGAAGCATCGTCCAGGCCAGGCATGATGTCGTCGGTAATCCATGGCCACACATCTCGCGTGCGGAGACATTCGACCAGCGCGTGGTCGTCGAAGGTGTTGAGAGCTTCTGCGCCATCGATGGCTCGTCGACCGATTACCCCTGCTACCTCGGCGTGGCGTTGAGCGACTGCAAGCTTCACATCCTCCAAGCGTTGTAGCCGGGCGAGGTCGCGGTCATGGCGCAATTGGCGGCGTAACACGAAAATCGCTACGACAAGAGCGAGGCCTGCGCCGACGAGCGTTTGGATTGCGCTGGCGACCCATTCTGGTGAAGCGATTTCGTCGAGAACTCGACCCCACCATTCGGCATTCACGGTGCGAGCATAGAGGTTCATTTTTTGGTGTCAGAAACGACGAGGGCTGTGGAGGTCTAGCGCCCGGCGGGCTACGGCTTGCCGCGTGGGCGCTGCCGGCAAGTTGGGGTGCGCGGCCTCAATCGGCTCGCGTGGAGGATAGTCACCTCATGGGTTTTACGAAAAGTCATCTGGAGGAGGTCGAGGCACGCGGTTGGGGCGACTCTACCGAGATCATCTGTTGTGGTTGCCTGGATGATCATGCACTGGTTCAGGTGGTCGTGGACAACGCCGACGTCGCTCTGTCTCCCTGTTCGTTCTGCGGTGCTACAGCGGTGATACGTGCGTCTTTGAATGCAGTGGTCGAGCGAATTGTCGACAGCCTCAAGACCGAGTACGACGACCCGATCAACGAAGCGATCTACGACTCGCGCGAGGGCGGGTATCAGACCGACCTCGAAGAGACTTCCGATCTCCTGGCCGAACACGAGGTGAGCGGAAATGGCGATGTGCTGACCGCCATCGATCGAGTCATCCGCAACACACTCTGGTGTCAACGAGACCTGGCGGTACCGCCGCCCGGGATGGGCTTGGCGTGGAGCTGGGACCAGTTTCGTGAGGAAGTCCGGATCAACCGGCGGTTCACTTTCCTGCGCCCTGAGCCATCGGGCGCGGCCGAGGCGGGAATGTTCGAGGTGCATGAGGTACCCGCAGCGGTCACCGACGCGGTGCACCAAGCGAATCTCGTGATCGAGCTTTCCGCCGGCGACAGTTGGTTTCGTGCACGCCTCGACGCGGGCGGTGACACCTACAGTTCCGCGGCCGCGATCGGATCCCCACCTGTGCAGTACTCACGAAGCAATCGGATGACGCCGGCGGGAATCGGTGCCTTCTATGGAGCGTCGACCCGCGACGGTGCAATCGGTGAGGTCAGCAAATACGCCGCTGGCGGCATGCTCAGCGTGGGGAAGTTCGAGTTGGCGCAGCGGCTCCGGGTGGTGGATCTGCGTACCCCGCCACCAGTGCCGTCGTTGTTCGATTCGGGCCGCCGGCACTTGAGGCCCGTGACGATCTTTCTGCGAAGGTTCGTGGAGTCCGTCAGCGAACCCACCATCCCTGGTGGTACGTCGACCGAGGAAGAGCTGACGTACATCCCGACGCAGATCATCGCCGAATTCCTGAGGTACACGCTGCCCGACGGCTCGGTCGACGGCATTATCTGGAAGTCGACAGCGGTCGACGACGTCGACTGCTGTGTGCTCTTCGTGAGCAACGAGGAGTGCGCCGATCTCAGCGTCCAAACTCCGACAACCCGGCTGATTCTCGATCCCACAACTATTACGTGGGCGAGCGTGACCGCGTGAGTAGATCGCACACCGAGAAATCGGTCGGGTATGGATGTACCCACTGAGTTTTCGGCGTCGATTTCGCAATCACCGGGTGTTCTGACACCGGAGGACGACCTAGATGATCCGAAACTAGGACTGTTCGTAGTGTCCGGTCCTGACGCTAATGTGCAGCGGTAGAGACGATCAACGATCACCTCGGCTTGGGCGGAGGTGAAGTCCTTAGCCCGAGGGGGGTCAGAAGACGTGAACGCTGACAGCGGCAGTGAGTCGGGAAGCCATGTGCTGGACAGGTTCGGCGTGATGATGACCGAGTTCGAGGTCGAGATGCCTGGCGTGAGTGCTTCGCAGGTCGATGTGGTGTGGCAGGGAGGTCCGCGAGGATGAAGGGCCGCCAGCTCATCGTCGTCGATGTCCACACCACGGGGCCGTCGTTCGAGGCTCACGAGGTGTTCGAGCTCGCCGCTATCGACGGTGCATCCGGGAGGGTGTGGGATCTCGCGCTGCCTTTGACATCGGCGCAGCTTGAACGGGCGGATCCGACGTTCCTGCAGCTCAGTGGCTACCACCGTCGACGTCTGGGAGAAAAGGCGCGGCACGACGCGTCGACCGTCGAATCGGAGCTCACGGCGCTCAGTGATGCGTTGGCTGGAAACACGCTCGGCGGCGCGGATCCGGAGATACATGCGGCGTTTTTGAGCAAGGTCTTTCACCGGCATGGTGTCCGGTCGCGTTGGCACCACCTACCCGCAGATATCGCGGCGTTGACTGCCGGGGCCCATGGAATCCCCGCGACCAACATTCCGCGTCTGGAGGTGTGCTGCGAATTATGGGATGTGCAGCTCGCGGAGTTTCCTTCGGCGCTGGATCGGGCGCACGCTGTCGCCGGTTGTTTCGCAGCGTTCGACCGCAGCAGTGGGCGGGAGTCCCTGCAAACAGCTTTGGGGCGTCGCTGAGGATCCCCAGTCTGTTGGTGTAGCTGTGTCGAGCACACCGGCACCGGAGCGCTTACTCATCTTCGACGGACGCCCTACGATGCCCCCGGGTCGTTCACCTGAGCCTCACTTTGTTTCCCACCACACGACATGGCGACCACGCTGGAAGTCGATCTTGCGTGGATAGGAGCAGTCGGCTACCGACACCTGCCCGGCCTTCACCCACTGACCGTAGGCGGTGCCCACATAGATTCCGTTCCAGGCGCACGCTGCGCCTGCTCGTTGGTAGCCAGACCCGCCTGAGCATTGTGCGTAGGCGCGATTGTCAGTGGCCGCCCAGACGGTACATCCCGTGACAGCGTCGGCCGCCGGGGCAAGGACAACTGAACTGCCCGCCGCGGCCGCAGTGAACGCAAGCACTGCAACTGCGCGACGCAATTTCTTCAATGACATAGCTCGCCTCTCGAAGTGATCAGTGAGACCCAATAACACTGCAGGAGACGAAGGTTTGTCGAGCGTTCAAACGTAGTAATCAGCGCTTGTTCACGAGTAGAGGTTTTCCTGCCTGCCAGGAGAAGCCCAGTCATCGGGCCCTGGTTTCGAGGTCTCTCCAGAGGTCTTCGCAGATACGTGGGGCGGTGAGATCGGTGATTGCGGCGAGGTAGACGTTGGCGCGGTGTCCGCGGTGAGCGAGGGCGGACAGTAGTTGGAGACTGCGCAGGCAGGTGAGGCGGAGGGTGTCTACGACGTCTTCGAGGGAGTCGATGACGAGGTATGCAGGGGTGAAGTCGTGGGTTGTGGCTTGACCGTTGTCGATCAGAGTTTTGCGTTGAGTGGTGAACCGCCAGACGGAGTCCATGACGTCGACGGGATTGCGGTCGGTATCCGCTGCCCTCGGGAACGCGAGGGCCGTCCGGGGCTTTGCCGTGACCATCCAGACGTGCGGAGTGTGGCCACTGAGGGTGTCTGCGAGTGTGTGCGCGAGGTTCGTCGACGCCGGGGGTGCGGCGTCCAGGAGGAGATGGCCGTCGCGCTGGGGGTGCCAGGTTTTGGTACCCCCAGCGTCGTGTGGCTGGATGCGGACAGCGATGTCGGGGTCAGTGTCGGGGTCGTCCAGCTCTGTCAGCATCGTGGTGGTTCCTTGTGTTCGCGTAGTGAGGTGGGTCGGCTACGAAGCGATCTGTGCAGTGGGATTGGTGATGCGTGTGCGGAAGAGGTTGGTGAGTTCGTCTGCTCCGGTTCGACCGTTGTCGGCCATCGGCTTGCTCGCGTAGGAGTTGTGCGAGTCGGCGGCGAGAGAGGTGGCGTAGTTGAGTACCTCGTCGAGGACGCGGCCTGGGGTGAGATCGTCGGCCAGCCGGTTCAAGAGGGGGAACTCGTCGAGGGGCAGGGCGCGGAGGGTTTTGCGGACGGCGTTGTTGACTTGGCCGACGAGTTTGCCGAGATCGGCCGGTAGTGCCACATAGTTCTGAGCGGCTGCGTTGGTGGAGATTCGCGCTGTGGTGGTGCCAATCGCGATGTACTCGTTGATGGGCAGTTTGGAAACCACGGTGCCGATCATCGAACTGAATTGACTGGCGAAGGTGATGACTTGGGGTGTGAGGGTCGCCAGCAGGCCCGGGACGGCGAACATGTCACCGCGGTGGATCGCATCGGTGAGCTGCGAGACGGTAGTGGCCATCGGGGCGATGTCTGCTCCGGGGATGGTCATTTCTGCCACTTTTGCGCTCAGCGTGGAGACGTTGCCGGCGAGGTCGAGTGCGAGCTGCGGCACGGTGAGCATGTTGCCTGTGGTCACTGCGGTGTTGAGTTTGCCGAGCGTGTCGGTCAGGGGTTGGCCGTCGAGGCCGAGCAGTGTGGTGACGACTCCTGCTACCGAGGAAGCGGGATCGGAGGCGTCGATTTTCGATCCGAGTTGTCCGACGAACTGTGTGGCGATGGCGTCGTCGGGGGTGTTGCAGTAGGTGTCGTCGGGATCGCACACGCTGGCGGTGACGTTGTTGAGAGCTCCGAATCCTTCGGCGCGCGCACCGACGAATCCGTTTCCGGTTGTCTTGGCTCCGAGTTGAATGCCGGCTGTCGGGCTCTGGCCGGGGTCGGCCATCAGGCCCACGGCGAAGATGCGATCCGCGCTCACTGGGCCCTCGCCGTTCCCGATCTTGCTGGCTAGATCTCCCGCTGCGTCGGCACCTTGGGAGAAGCCTGTCAGCCCGAATTTGGTGCCTGGGCATTCGGCCGCCTTCTCAGAGATATGTTGCGATGCGCGGTCGATCGCTTCTTTCTTGCTGGTTCCATAGGTCTGGGCTTTGTCGTTCACGATCGTCGCGACGTAGGGAACTGTGTATGTCTGAAGTTCCTGAGATGAGAACTCGGAGTCGAGTGGGTCCACGACGTTGCGGAGCATCCCGACCGGCACATTCGGGTCGGCTTGTTCGTTGGTTTCCGTGGTGCCGGGGATGGCTACCAAGATGTTGTCCGGGCATGCCGGGGCACCGGCTTGTGGGTCGGCAATGGCGGAGGGAATGACGACGATGCTGGCAGCGACGGCGATTCCGACTGCGCAGACAACAATCCTTTTGTGTGTACGAGATGCGGTCATGATGCGCGTCCTTCGTAGGTGAGGTGGTGATGTTGTGGTGGTGAACTTCAGCTCGCCAAGGCGGACTCATGGTGGGATCGGGTGTAGAAAAACGTCCGCTTCCCGGTTGCTGGAACGCTGCCGGTGCGTGCTGCCACTCCGTCGCGGACGCGCGCGACAGCGCGGCTCAAACGCTGTCGAAGAGCTGCCGGTGAGCAGTTCTCCTCGGCGGCAAGCGCTGCGAGATCGGCACCTTCGGCGACGAGATATGCGCGGATCAGAAGTGAGTGCTCGTCGGCAGTGATGGTCTTGGACTGCACTGCCCATGCGAGAACCGAATGCAGTTCCCGTGCTGATACCTCACCCGGATTGTTGGTTGTGCGGCTAGTGGATCCGTCGGCCACTTGCTGTAGTTGGTCGGGTTCGGCGGGGGTTTCCACCGCGGATTCGCAGGTTTTGGTGATCAGACCCAGCGTTCGGAGCGAGAGCGCTCCGGCAATTCCAGTGCCGCCGGGACGGTGCAAGGTGATCACCTCGTAGAAGGCGGCGATGGTGCGTGAGGCGCGTTCTTCGCGGCTGTGATCGGTGCCGTCGAGCCGCGCGTAACGATGGATTCGGATCAACTTGGGAAGCATCAGCTGGACGAGCACTGTGCCGGCGAGGGCGCTACCGGCACTGTGCTCGGTGAGCAGCAGGGACAGGGTGGCGTCACTGTCCTGAGCGGCAAGCTCGGCGATGTCGGCCACGGTGCGAGCGGCGGACCATGTGGGGTGTCGGTCTGCCCACGTGCGGACTTCGCGGCATGCGAGAGCGTCGACACAGAGGGTTGTCCATTCGGCGTTGATCGTCGTAAACAGCGATGTGCTGTATCCGAGTGGTGTGGAGGAAGGCTGCGGCGAGGTCACTGGGGCGCTCCTGAAAGAGGCAACTGAAGTTCGATCGCCTCTGACACAAACAGCGCCTTATATCCGCTGAGCTGCGGATTCTTCCTCGAAACGGCGGTGCTGTTATACCCGTCGGGCCCGGCGGGATCGGAAAAGGGCCGCGCCACTCATTCGCCATGTACCCCTGTGACCTGCAGTTTCGCGTCAGCGGTGATAACAGCCCGACGAGTCGACGCGGGGCGGCGAAAAAAGTTCGAGAAATTTTCGGCCGGCTGTGTCACAGACCCTCACTCGAAGGGATCTACCTGTTCTCAGAAGCCCGTACACGGCGGGCTACCGACAGGAGGACCCCGGATGGACGACCACGATCCGTCGGCCGCATTGCTCTCGGACACCGCTTGTGTGCACTCGGTGTCCGAAGAGATCCGCGGCCTCGCGGCGCAGCTCGGTGACAATCCGCTCAGTGCAGAGATCGCCGTCCGGGTCCGCGAGGTCGTGCTCGGTGCACCGGCCGAGCAGGCGCGAGCAGCGCTCGAACGGATGATGGCGACCCGGGGGCGAGTGTCCCTGCGACTGGTGGACGAATGCTTCACCCCCGCCTCGGTCGAGCCCTCTCGGCACGAGGAGATCTCATGAAGATCGGTCTCCGCAAGAAGAGCTCGGATGAGCCGAAAGAATCAGCGCCGGCCACGGAGCTTCATCAGTGGGCCGGCAAGCAAGCGACCGCGACCAAGGCAATGAAATTGGGGCTGTTCGCGGCGATCGGCTCCGGAGTGGTGGCATTGGTTCTCGTGTTGGCCGGCGTCGGGTCCACGACTCCGATTCAGAGCAAGGCAAGCACTCAGCCCGTCATCGACACAGCCCGTGAAGCAGCAGCGACCGACCTCGCGCAGGACTTCGTGTTGACGTGGTTGCAATCGAAGCGGGGAGACGAGAAGGCCCTCGCGCGCTTCGTCCGCACGGACGGAATGTCGCTTCCGGCTCAGGCGAGCTATACCGCGTCCGAGCCTCGAATCGCGAGCGTGAAAGCAATCGATCCACCGACGCGAAATCAGGGTTCTACGGGATCGACGTCGCAAGGTGGACCGCTACAAGCTGCCGGCCAAAACTACGCGATCGTGGTGTCGGTCTCGGTGGTTCCGGTCGGTGCAGACCCAGCTGCGACGCCGGAACGCCGATACTTCTCGGTCCCTGTCGTGTTCGTAGGAGACGATGCCCGGGCTGCAGCGGTACCCGCTGCTGTGGCAGCCCCGGCGACCGGTGGTGACCTCACGCTCGGCTACCGATTCCGAGTCGGCCTCGACCACTCGCTCAACCAGTCGATCGGCCAGTTTCTCTCGGCGATGGTTGCCGGTGCCGGTGAAATCTCGCGCTACACCTCACCCGGCGCACCGATCCGGGCCGTCACCCCTGCGCCGTACACCAGTGTCCAGATCACCGACCTTGTCTCGGACACCGACTTCTCGGCGGGCGCGTCCGGAGCGCCGGCAGACGGCGCGACGGTACGGGTGCTCGCCACCGCGACCGTCACAGCGACGGATCGAGCGCAGACCTCGACCGTGCAATATCCGCTGACCGCGATCGCACGGGGCGGCCGGTGGGAGGTGTCCGCGCTCGACCCGATGCCGTTGCTCGCGAACTCGACCGGTGTCAGCGCAGCAACCTCAGCCATTTCGGGGCCAACCTCGACTGGCACCAGCACTACCGCCGCCGTTCCCGCAGCGCCGGCTCAACCGAACTGACGCTCTGCTCTCTCTATCCGAAAGGTACGAACAATGACCATTACCTCGATCCTGGCCGATCCGTCGTCGACCGTCGTCGCCGTAGGAATCATCGAATGGGCAAACCAGAAAACCACGGAAGTGCAGGACCTCGTACGCGCCGTCGTAGCTGTCGGAGTCGTCGGGTTTGTCGCCGCCATTGCTTTCAAAAGTCAATTCGCCATTGCCAAAACGCTGGTGACGATCGTGGTCGGCGGGGCATTGATCTGGGTGACGTGGAACATGACCGCCGTCAAAGACAGTGTCGGCGACGAGCTTCCCGGCTCCGCCTCGGCACAGAGCAGCGAGGTCGTCGTGGTGCCCGATCCGATCTCGGCGTTCATCTGACACTGCTCGGCCACCCACGAACACCTCGACTCAACGGACCCGCAGGAGTGTGACCGACCATGACCGAACAGCAGGCCTCCTCGCGAAGCGTGGTCAAGATGTTCACCAAGGCGCGGAATTTTCCGCAGCTGATCGGCAAAGCGCCAGACGGCCGAAAGATCCCCGGCGGCCCCTACACCCTGACCCAGTTCGTGGGCGCGGGTGTCGCAGGCGGCCTGCTGTGGCTGACCCAATCGTTGTGGGCGCAGGGCAGTGTCATCACCAACGGTGCCATCTTCCTCGGCATCACCGGCGGCACCCTGTGGGTGTTGGGGAGGCTGCCGCAGGGGGCACGGAATCCGATCTCAGTAGTCCGGGGCGTCGGACGGGCAGCTACCGGGGCCATGTCGCCCTCGAAGATCAATGGCGAGCCGATCCGGATCAAACGCCCTCACGCGGTACTGGGGTCGGTGATCATCCTCGACACCCCGCCAATCCACGGCGGTGCTATCGGCGAACCAACAGCCGCCAGGGCACCCCGCGAGCGAGCAGAGAATGCCGCGGCACCGGTGGAGCTCGTCGACAACGCAGTACCGGACGCGCCAGCATTCAGACCTCTGGCCCAGCCGCGACCGGAGCGAAAGACCGTACCTGTGCCGGCCCGGCCGCGAGCGGACGGCGGACGCCAGCGCACGCAGAGGCCTGCCCTGGCGGACGCGCTCGACGTCGCCAACCTGGCACCGGCGAGCAGCGTGCAGCAGCTGCTTGCCATGGCCGCAGCGGCCCCCACCCCGACCCGAGAGAAGGCGTAATGCAGCAACCGAACAGGCTAGTCACCTCGAACTTGCGTTGGACCCGCTCCGGGGTCGTCTGGGCGGACTACGTCCTGACCGGAATCCCGTATGGGTACCGACCGATCGAGGACCGGCAGACCGCGCGGGCGATGCACAAGATGCTTCTGCGCGCCCTTCCCGGTGAATCCCTCCTGCTCAGTGTCGCGGTCAGTCTGGACCCGATGACCATCGTCGAGCGCATGGAACGAGGTGTCGATCTCGATCTTCATCCCGCGTGGGCGGATGAATGCGACGCCACGATCGACCGCCTGGAAGAGATCCGACCCGGCCAGCGGATCTACTGGCTGTCCATCCCCCTGGCCAACCACGGCTTCGGCGACACCATCAAGTCGGCAACGTCCGCCGCATGGTCCTCGGTGGCCGATCTTATGGGGATGCCGCCCTCGTCGATTCCCGTCGAGGAGAGAGAACGCCGCGCAGCTCAGGCCGCGCAGATCGCGGCGGCCATCCCCGCTTTCTACGACGCAACCCCAGCAACCCCCTCCCAGATGGTGTGGCTGCACCAACATGCTCTGCAGCGTGGCCTCGGCCTCGATACCGACATGCCCACCGCCATGGAGCATCCGGCGGGTACTGCCCGAGGATCCTTCACTGCCGCGCGGCTCGACGAAGGGGCTCAAAGCGATCGCCCCGAATCGGGCTGGCGGGCAAAGGCACCGACCTTGTCGCGTGTGCTCAAAGTCGACCAGCCCTGGGAGGTAACGCCACCGCCGGCCAGCTATCAGTGCTTCCTGGTGCTCGCCGCCACTCCTTCGGGCGGCACGTTGTTTCCAGGCTCGGAGTATCTGACACTCGCGGACAACCTCGGCGGCGTCGATGTCGACTGGGCGATCCGGTTCAAGAATTCCGCTGCCTCAGAGGTACTGAAGAAGAACCGTCGAGCTCTGGTGCAGATGAACGACCAATACACCCAGCGAGAAGACGAATTGAGTACCGGCAGTGTCCTCGACGATGCTGCCGTCGCCCTCGCGGAGTACAACGCGCTCCTGGAGGCGGACGCGATGGAGATGGAAGTGCAATCGACCACCATCTTCTGTGTCGCGGCCGCGGACGAAGAGACGGCCATCGCATATCAGCGGGAGCTGGCGAAGGAGTTCGAGGGTTCGACATACAGGTTGCAGGCACCGATCGGATTTCAGGAGGAGCTGTTCTGGGCGATGACCCCCGGCGTGCCGACGCCGGCGATCTGCAACGAGTTCGCGCAGATCACCACGTCCGAACACTTTGCCGCGTACGTACCGGTCACCCGCAACGATCTCGGCGACGGGGACGGCCCGCTGATCGCACTCAACATCTCCTCTGCCCGCACCGGCGTCGTACACCATGACATCGCCAAAAAAGCGTCACGTGACGTTTCCGGCTCGGTGGGAGTGTGCGGCAACTTGGGATCGGGCAAGTCCGGCTACTTGAAGACAACCGGCAATCAGGTCGTCGACCGCGGCGGCCAGGTCATCGTGGTCGACCGGACCCCATTGGGGGAGTACGCACTGTGGGCCGAAGCGATCACCGATGCGGTGGTCGTCGATACCGCAGCACCGGACGTCACGATGGACCCCCTTCGACTGTTCTCGCCTGCGCGAGGAGGGGAGGTGGCGGTATCAATCCTGTTGCCGCTGTTGCAACTTCAGCCTGACGACCGCTTAGGGGTACTGCTGTCTCAAGTGCTCGAGCCGGAATACCGCGCTCGCTTCGGCAATTTCACTACCCCAGGTCTGGTTTCCCACCTCGAAAGCGAATGCACACTCGACGGAGCTCGCGAGCTTGCCGGAAAGCTGAAGGTCTACGCGACCAAATCCTATGCCGCAGCGCTGTTTCGAGCGGATCTGCAACCGTTCAATCCACGTGCCGGGGCCATCGTCTTTCGCACTCACACACTGGAATTGCCCTCGGAGCGAGAAGTGGAGAACGAGCACCTGTTCAAGCAGATGTCGCTCCAGAAGCGGGTAGGGCGAATGATGTACACCCTCATCGCGCAGATCGCGCGTGGTATTTGCTTCGCGGACCCCAACACCCTCGCGGTTTTCCTGCTCGACGAATGTCACCATCTGACGCGGTCGAGCGAAGGCGTCGAGATCATCATCGACTTCATTCGGGACGGCCGCAAACACGACGCCGCGGTGATGCTCGGATCGCACGACCCGGAAGCAGACTTCGGCTCCGAGACGCTGCGAGGGCTCATCCCCACCCGGCTCGTGTTTCGGCAAACAGATCGACGGCTAGCGCAAAAGTCGTTGAAGTGGCTCGGCGTCGGGGAGAACGATCTCGACCTGCTCAAAGAGCTGATGGAGAACACCTCGCCCGTCGAAGGCAAAGACGGCTTCGTCGCGCCGCATCGCCGCGGAGAAGGCTACATGCGCGATCCTGCGGGCAACGTCGGCCGCATCAAGGTCTTGCTTCCGGCATCGGAAGCGAGATACCAAGCGGCGAGTACGACTCCGAAGGAATCGACTACGGAGCGCGCTGCGGAGTTGGCAACATGGTGATGTCGAAACGAGTTGCGCACCGGTCCGGTTCGATTGGCGGCGGCGTCAGGATGGTGCTCGAACTGGTGCTGTGGTCGTGGATCCCGCGATCGTGGTGCGCTGTTCTCGTTCGTTTCCTCGGCCCCGTCTTCAGGTGGGTAGTGGCATCTCGAATCCGCCGCGCGGTCGTCACAGGTGTCGCCGTCTGGCACATGATCGGCTTACTGGCGATCGCCATGGCGTCTCCCGCTCATGCCGATCCGGGTGAAACCCTGCCCAGCAACAGCACATTCAGCTGGATGGAAGTCCGTGACTCTCACGGAATTCTGGTCTGGGACTACTTCATGTCCATCGACGAAGGCTCGGTCGGGCACCCGATGTACACCGTGTTCTCCACCTTCATCATGCTCGAGTACGAGGTGTACCGCGGTGTGACCGGCTTCGCGATTTGGTTCGTCACCTACGCTCTGCGGTTCGAGTGGCTCGAGCTGTTGACTGCGCCGTTCCGTTCGATCGGCGATGCGATGCAAACGGTCACCGACCAATTTCAGCTCACGGGGCTACTTCTCACTGCTGCCGCCGGCATCGGAGCATGGTGGGTCATTCGCGGACGGTGGTCGACGGGAGTCTACGAGCTCCTGATGGCAGCAGCGATCGCTGCTGCGGCAGTCGGGATCCTCTCCAATCCAGTCGAACGGGTCGCAGGACAAGACGGCCTGATCATGCAGGCCCGCGACGCCGGAGTGCAGCTCGCGGCAGGACTGGCCAACGAAGGAGACACGACGGCGAGTTCTGACGAACTCATCGACCAGATCTCGGAGCAGATGGCCGACACGTTCATCAGGCAGCCCACCCAACTGCTCAACTTCGGCCGCGTCATCGATGGCTCGCCCGACGGAGAACGTTGCACTCAAGCCTGGGACGCCGGCCACGAAAAGGCAGACGGCAACACCCGAGACACCCTCAAAGACAACATCAAAGGCTGCGGCGGTGAGGGTGCAAAACAGATGAAGGACTTCGCCGATCACCCCGGACCGGGACAGGTCGGGTCTGGAATCGCGATGCTGCTGGCCGGTGTCATCCTTCTCGGTTTCGCCACGGTTCTGGCGTTCACCCTCATCCTTGCGGTCCTCACCGCCCTCGCATCGGCGGTGAAGGGAATCGTGGTGACCGTCATCGGAATCCTGCCCGGAGCCGGCCGCGGAGCATTGTGGAAGACCCTCGCCGCGGTGCTGATGTCGATGGTCATCGTCATCTTCGCGGTGGTGTTTCTCGTCGGGTACATGATCGTGATCGGACAGTTGTTCAGAGGAGACGGTGACTCTCCGCTGATGATGAAGTTCATCCTGACCGACATCGTTCTGATCGCGGGCATCATTCTCTACCGCCGCGCAGTGAAAGGCCTACGGAAGGCCTCCGACGCCCTCGCGCGCAAGCTCGGAAGTAGACCGGGAGCGGCACCGACGGCGATATCGACCAAGACCCCCACAAGTCCACTCGCACAGGCTGCCTATGCCGGGCAGGTTGCCCGCCAGGCTTATCAGGGCGGAAAGGGACTGGCCAAGACAGCCAGCCACGCGACGGCCCGAACCGCCAAAGCCAGTAAAGCTCTCGTCGACGGGACATCAGCTGCTAGCAGTGCAGCGACGCTGGGGACTGCTGCCGTGGTCTACTCGGCCGGAAAAATCGCAACGGCCGGTGTCAAGAAAGTCGTCGGTCGACGGAGCGACGCCAAAGCCGCCGAGGCCGCCAGCGCCAGCACGCCCAAGACCGCCGAAACCCATCCCCGGCTTCAAAAGCCGGTCAACATCGACCTTCCCCCGACGCAGTCGGTCGTCGGGTCCGGTCAATCCCACACTCCGGCTCCCAGCTCCGCCGCGGACCGATCGGCCCGCAGCTCTCATGCCGACAGGGCAACGAACGCGCCCGGTATCAAGCGTCCGGTGGCCACCGCTCCCGCGCTGTCGACTCCTGGAAGCCGAGAAGTTCGGGTCAGCCGTGCCACAGTGACCGGCCCCGGAGGCGGACGGTTCCGCGAGTACTCCACCGATGAGGGGTCACCGCTACTGCTTCCCGCCCGGTCCTCGCGGCCGGCGAGTGCTCCGCGCCGTGCACGACCGACCGTCGAACCAGGTGCCAGTACGAATCCGACGGAGATCCTCCATCGAGCTGCGTCAGGTGCGCGGCGATGACTCTGGTGGCCCCACCTGAGACGGTGGTGTCGCCGGACTCGAAAACGCCGCGTCGATGGTGGAAGCTCGCTCTGGCGGCCGGGATCGCCGCTCTCGGTGTAGTTGTTCTCGTTCCGTTGGTGGTCATCGTGATCGTCACGTCGTCGGGTTCGAGCGGCTGCGCTCCCACGGTCTCCTCCGGTGCCAGTGGAGATGACTTGTCGCCGTTGGCACCGTCCGGTCCGATCGGTAAGCCGACCCGTGATGGCACGACCACGATGACGTCCCCCTTCGGGCAGCGGTGGGGGACGATGCACCGAGGTGTCGACTTCGCAGGTCCGATCGGTACCCCGATCTACGCGGCCCTCGACGGCACTGTCGTCAAAGCTGAGCCCGCTCAAGGCTTCGGAATGTGGATCGTTCTCGACTCGATCGTCGATGGAAAACCGGTCTCCACCGTGTACGGGCATATGTACCCCAACGGTGTCCTCGTCAAGGAGGGACAACAGGTCAAGGTCGGCGACCATATTGCCGACATCGGCAATGCCGGCGGTTCCACCGGCCCACATCTGCACTTCGAGTACTGGGAAGGTGGCCGTCTGCAGGGCGGTACGGCTATCGACCCGATGATCAAACTCGGTCAGGCAGGGAGCCCGCAATCGGCCGGTGCCGGTTCACCGACCGGCGTCGGCACTGCTGTCGATTGTGGCTTCGGCACGGCCGGCGGAGATCTCCGAACCGGGTCCGTGCCGCCGGAGTTCGAGCCGTGGATTCGCAAAGCAGGGGCTGTGTGCCCGGGCGTGAGTGCTCCTCTGATCGCTTCTCAGCTCTCTGCAGAGAACGGGTTCCGCTACGGTCCCAACGCTCCGGTATCGAGCACCGGCGCGATGGGACCGGCACAATTCATGCCCGGTACATGGGCGACGTGGGGCAAGGATTACGACGGAGACGGCCGGGCCGATCCGAACTCAATCGGCGATGCTGTTATCTCGCAAGCCCACTTCATGTGCGCCATCAACGGCGATATCACCGCCGCCATCGCAGCAGGAAAAGTCAAGGGTGACCCGACGGCCCTGACCATTGCCGCCTACAACGCGGGCCCCGGCGCAGTGCTCGCCGCCGGCGGAATGCCGTCCGGCGGTGACTACACCACGCAAACACAGCCCTATGTGGCGAAGATTCTGGCCGGACAAGCGCAGTACACATCCGAAGGTTCCATAGGCCGCTTCGTGCCGACCGGCGCCGACGGTGACAATGTCGTCGAGGCCGCACGCCAGTACCTCGGAACCCCCTACGTTTGGGGCGGCGGAGATATCAACGGTCCCTCCCGAGGGGGATTCGACTGCTCGGGCCTGACGAGTTTTGCCTACTTTTCGGGCAAGAACATCACGTTGCCGCGTACTTCCGAGGCCCAGTGGGGAGTGGGTTCGGAGATCCCGATCGATCAAGCGATGCCCGGTGATCTCGTGTTCGGATCGTTCGAGGCGAACGGTCCAGGGCACGTCGGCATCTATATCGGTGGCGGTCAGATGATCCATGCCCCCACCACAGGAGACGTCGTCAAGCAGGCTCCGCTGATGGCTGGAATGAAAGCTCGGAGGATCTGATGTCCATTGTCGGCCGACGCCTTATAGCCGCACTCGTCGCCGTTGTAGCCGTGGTGGCCATCGCCTGGTCTTGCAGCTCACCCGACCACGATGAGCCTGCTTCGATACCGGAGACAACGAGCGGGCCGATCGCGCCTGCGTTACCCGAAATCACCCCACAGCCGTTCGAGACAACTGAGATCCCCGCTCCGATCAGTAGCGATGCCGCCGCCGCGGAGACCGTAATCCGACAAGCATTGACGACCTCGTTCACCTGGTACCCCAGCACCGACACGAGCTCGACCGATGCCTTTCTGCGCGCCCGCCGATGGTTCACCGACAACCTCGCGGCTCAACTTTCCACCCCTGCAACGACCGAGCGCGGCCCAGGTGCCCAGTGGGAACAGTGGAAGGAAGAAGACGCCGAAATCACCGCGACTGTCTCGATCGGCTGCTCCGGATGCCCGGCAGATACCGCCGAGCGAATCTATCGAGTCGCGGAGATAACGCAATCGGCCGTCACCTCGGACGCCACGGTCCCCGTCGACTCCACCACGACCGTGTGGGTCTCGGCAGTGCCGACCGCAGCCGGGTGGAGTGTGGACACGCTCGACTTCTGACGTCTCGCTGGTCCCGACACTACGAATGGCCGCCGGCCGCTGAACCGACTGCCCTGGGCGGGGACCACGCCTCACGATCGACGTTGATGTGTCCGTGCCCGGTCACCGTCGCTCATGACCCTCTCGCGCTACCTGGCAACGGAATGCGTCGACGCTTGGCTCGCAGATCCTCGATGCAAAGACCAGACCCCTCAGGCGGCTTGCGCATATCGAATCTCGTGGCGGTCATGCCGGCGCGGCAGTTGGTGGAAGAACTCTGCTCAAGGGTGCGTGAGAGGGGAATCGAACGACATCCAATGAGCCGTTGATGAGGCACCGATGCTGAAGCAAATCGGGGGTTATATGCCCCGGATGTGGGAAGGTCGCTGCAAGCCTTGCTCGCTTCGCTCCGCCGTTTGCAGCGTACCCCCCATGTCAAGGGGGTGTCGAGCGCACATAGCTACTCCTGGGACGGTCGGCCGCAACACGGGACTCGACGTGCCGGTCCCCGGCCGCACCATCACCGATAGAGCACCGGTGACCGATCGGTGCGCCACTGATGAGGCAATGAACGCATGCGCTGCTGCGCGAGATGAAGGGTTGTTCGGAAAAAGATTCCCCGCAGCTGTCACAGAAGTCGGCGCATCTGGATCTACCTGTTCTCGAGAAGGCACGACGAGACAGGGAGTCCCATGAGCGCACCGACACGACTACACGTAGCGAGGGCACGGTCGAGAAGCAGCCGATCCGCGTCCGGCCCCCTCAGCCCTGTCATCGATCGGGGAGCGCTACCCAACTTCGCTCGCATCGAGACGTTCAAGCTCAACGATCCCGCGGACCGGATCGTGACCATCGCAACCACCGACGAGGTCTGGTCACTCGTCGTCGAGTGGGATTCGAGCAACCTGCTCGTCGATTCCGAGGACGAGCGATTGATCAGGCTCGTCGATGCGGCGGTCCGCGCAGTCCGTTGCCGGCCCAACGCCGCGTGCGGTTTCACCCTCGACTACAACCCGTCCCATCTCAACAACGAAGTCGGTCGCCGCAGCGTTGCACTGACCGCGACGATGCGTCGGACTTCCGGTGAGGAATTCCTGATCACGATTACCCGGGATGCGTGATGTGCGCGCTACCTAGTCCGACTCAGGCTCCCCTCGACGGATACCGGTCGCTGCGTGATGCACCCTCGCTTGAGCCCCGAAACAATCCGTGGATCCGCAACTGCGTGCTCTGCGTGACCGGTGGAGTCGTGTCGGCAGCACTGGGCCCGATACTCGACCTCGACACCGCGATCGCATGGGGTGGGGGAGTCCTCGGCGTCGGGGCGGGCGCGGCCGTCAGCTACAACGGCTATCGAGCCACGATCCGAGCCGAGGAGACCGATCGGGCTATCGAGCAGCTCTGCAGGCTGACCGCTGCACCGCCGACCCGCGATGTAATGACGGCGACTCGGTGGAGCGGACAATGGCCCGGCCGCCCGGGCCGGATCACCGTCCGATACCAGTCGGCCGCGCTCCTTCTCGACGAACAGTGGGAGCCCCGCGTCGTCGAACTGCTCTCCCAGCAGAACTGGGGCCGATACCGGATCCAGAAGCACAACACACGCAAACGCCGGCTCGTTCTCGTCCCAGACACTCGGTCCATCTCCGAGACGCACCTCTCGCCCGAACTCGTCAAAGCCACGCGCACAATTCTCGCGCTGCTCGGCCCCACCGGAAAGATCACCAAGCACGAGACGGACCCGAGCACCGGGGATCTACTCGCTGTCGAAGCCACTCACGAAGTAGGACATCGACTCGAGTCCGAGGGCTATCGGGCCCGAGTGCAGCGCGTGGTGAGCGTCAATCTGCCCGGGCGGTGGCGTGCTCGCTGGAACCTCGAAACGGACTGGGTGCGTTTCGAGGTGCGTCCGACCTTTCCGAAGAAGCTCTACAACCCGGCCGGTCTCGTCGACGAAAAGTCCGCTGTCGACCTCAGCGACCTGGCGCACTCCGACTACGACTCGGTCGCGATTTCGTACGGCGAAGACGAGGACGGCAACCCCATGGTGTGGCGGCCGGCGATCGACCCGCACTTCATGCTCGTCGGCGCATCCGGAACCGGAAAGACCGTCACCGCTCACACCCTGCTGACACAGCTCACCGCGCACGGCTGGCCTGTGTGGGTCGTCGACGGAAAAGGGGTCGAGTTCTTGGGGTTCCAGGACTGGCCGAACGTGCAGATCGTCGCCAGTCACATGGAGCACCAGATCGCAGTAATTCATCGGTTCTGGAAGCTGATGGAAACCCGGTACTCGCTGATCGTCAACGGAGAAGCTACCGAGGCCGACTTCGAGCCTGTCGTTCTCTTCATCGACGAGTACGCCGATTTCCGAGGCAACCTGCTCAACTGGTACTCGAGCATCAAAGGTAAGGGCGACCCCACCAAGCCGAAGACCCTCCAGGAAGTGGCGTCGATCGGGCGAAAGGGTCGCACAGCGAAGTGCCACATGGTGTTGGGAACGCAGCGTCCCGATGCCGAGTACTTCGGCGGAGACATGCGAGACAACTTTCGCCAGCGCGTATCGATGGGTCGGTTGAGTCCGCAGGGCGCGATGATGATGTGGGAATCGGCGACCACCGGAGTCGGTATCCCGCGCGGATGTCGTGGGCGTGCGACCAGTGTCAACGACCACAACCAAGCCGTCGAGATTCAGACCTACTTCACTCCCGACCCCCGCAAAACCGCGCCAGACACTGAGGACGCCGCAGTGCTGGACCGCATGCGTCCTCTCGAAGTGCGGCACGAGCGGTTGGTGATTCTCGACCCGGATCCCGGCGGCACCGAGGACGGAGAAGAAGAGATCCGCTTCCATCACGTCACCGGTGCGCCGTGGGCGCGCGCGGCGGACCATCCCAACCTCGATCCCGTCGCCAGGCGAAAGACTCGCGCGGACAGTGAGACCGCTCGTCGCGCTTCGTCGCCGATGGCAATGCTCAACCTCGACACCCCCGCCGTTCGCGGGCGCGCGCACGACTCCCAGACGCCGAAAGAGGAGCATGCCGTCCTCGTGCCGGCCTCGTCGGTGCGCATTGACCGCCCGCATCTGCAGGTGGTGCCTGACTCCGACTCCGACGTCGATGTCGACGACTGGGAAGGCTACGGCGAATCCGAAGACACCGCCCCGGTCGACCTCGTGGCCGGCGACTTGATTCTCATCGACGAGGACGCCGGGATCTGGGTGGTCGTCGACAACGAGCCCGACATCTACGGCGACGACTCCGGCGACGACATGGTCGGGCTGACCTGGCGCGGCGACGGCGATGCCGAGGGGGTGCTCGACATTCCTCTCGATGTGACCGTTCAAGTTCGTCGCCCTCTTGCCCTCGCCACCTGAATCACCCTGCGAGACACACACGATCAGAAGAGGAACAACCACATGCCCCAGCACGGCAACAACAGCAAAGCACTCTCGGACGACGATCAGATGGCGCTGATCTGGATCGCCCCACTCGCGGCCACCATGGCTCTCGGATCCGCAGGCCTGTGGTGGTCGACCGCCATCGCCTGGATGGTCGACCATTCCATCCTGATCGCCAGCGAGGCATCCCCGATGGTGGCGATCCCGGCATCGGACGGTGCCGGTCTCGACGGTCGACGACTGATCGTCGCTCTCGCTGTCGTCATCGCACTCGGGGCCGTCGCGATCAGCGCCGGCCGCACCGCCTATTCAGCCCGACAGGCTCGTCTGCACGGAGGTGACCGGGGATGAGAACGAAAGCCACCAGTGGTCGCCGCGCAGAACTACGCGCGATCGCGAGCAGAGAATCATTCACAATGCCACTCGGACAGTGTGTCCGAGACAGCAACTGGGCCCCGCGTGAAGTGACCGTCGCAGAGATGCTGCAGTCACGGCTCCCACGCCTCGAACGCCGCCGGCAAGCAACCCTCGCTGCAGCGGACCTCCTCGAATCATGCGAGATCTGCCCGCTCGAAGCCTTCGTCGCATGCCGAACAAGAGCCGAGGCAGATCGCTATACCGGCGTTGCGGCCGGCGGACTGTACGACCGCGGCGCTCTCATCACCGAAGGAAAACGACCCGACGGTCTGGACGCGATGCACTCCCGCGAGGTAGTGTCCCCAACATCTGATGTGCGGTCTGACCAACCGCATCAACTGAAAAGGGATGCACTATGACTGACGTCGACGTGGTTTCGCGTACGCAAAAGAAACTTCCCCCCGCACTGTGTGATGCAGTGCCCGATAGCAATACAATGAATCGCGACCGGAATACCGGTTCATGGAGTTGCTCGACGACGCCGAGGGGTGGTTCCTTCGGTCCGACGAGCGACGGCAGTGGTGCTGCGCGTGCGCAGCCTCGCTCCGCTCCCGCGGCGGGATCTAACAGAACATCTCGCCGTGGGAGTACCTCATCGTTGCCCTCCGGCCCGGCCCGCCGCCATCTGCTGTCCTTACGGCTCGGCGGCATGCCCGACCAGATGATCCTCGACCTGACGAAGCTCAACCTCAGCGATGTGGAAACGGTCGCCAACCTCAAATGCACTGAGATCACCGCGAGCATCTCGAAAGCGATTCTCGGCGTCACCTTCCACCCCAGCCGGGGACGGGCAATGACACTCGGTGTCGGAGCTCAGCGACGAATCCGGGCACTCGTCGCGATGGGCTACTCGGTGCAAGCGCTGTCCGAACTGACCGGACTGTCGGTCCCCAAGCTCTCGACGTTGCCGTCTGATCAAGTCGTCCCCAGTGAGGTCTGGTTCGTCATCAACGATGTCTACGACCAGATCTCCATGACACCAGGTCCGGACGAACAGGTACGGAACGCAGCCCGCGAGCAGGGATGGGCGACGCCTCTTGCTTGGGACGACGACGAAATCGACGACCCCCGAGCGCGTCCACATTCGCCCCGAGGCATCCGCGGCATCGACGAGGCGGCCGTCTACCGTCGGTTGTGCGGCGAATGGCGACTGCCGCTCACACTTGCAGAGCAGGCAGAGATCGTCTCGATCGCGCTTCGGCGGCAGTGGTCCACGGAGCATCTCGCGGACGTGCTCGGAATCGATCTCGGCTCAGCGCTGAAGAAGAAGATTCGCTACCGTGCCCGAATGGCCGTGTACGCCGCTCGTTCTGATGGTGAACGAGAAGCTGATGTTGCGTAGCGACTACGTCAGAAGTGTCGTTGTCGCCCTGGCGGCAGGCCTCCTCTGGGCCTTGATCGTGGCCTCGTCGTCATCCTGGGCCGGCACCCAGGCAGAAACCGGGATTGCGGCTGTCAGCCGCATCTCGATCGTTGCGATGGCTGGGATCGTCGGCGCACTTCTGGCGGCCGCGCTGCGGCCCACGGTCATCGCGGTGTGTGAACGGGTCGAGATCTCTGTCGACGAGGCGGCGCTGGGAACAAAAGTTCCCGTCATCGTCTCCGGCGTCGTGTGGGGCGTCGTCTCTGCGTCCGCCAGCACCCCGACGAGCTCACCGCATGCGGCTTTGGTGTTCCTGGCTCTCGTATTGCCCTGGATTGCATGGATCGATCAACGCGTGCAACGGATTCCGTCCGCTCTTGCGTATCTGGCCGCCGGTGGAACTGCAGCAATGATTCTGCTCACTGGAGTCGTTCACGGCACCTGGGGCGCGGTCGGCCGCGCCCTCCTCGCCGGCCCTGCAGCAGGTGTGGTGTTCTTCGCGCTTGCCGTTCTTCTGCGCGGCGGAATCGGTATCGGTGATGCGCGCCTGACGGTCTCGCTCGCGATGGTCCTCGGCTACGTCAGCTGGACGGCTCTCCCTGCGGCCCTGGTGTTCTCGATCCTGACGGCATTCGTCGGAGTGATCGTCGCCCGAGTTCTTCGAGCGATCCGATCCGAGCCTGCGCGGTCGCATATCGCGCTGGGCCCGTATCTCGTACTCGGCACCGCGCTCGCCTTCGTCGCGTCCTGACCCTTCTCCTCCCTGCGCATCGTCCTGCCACAGACTTCTTTTCCTTCCCGAACTCGACAGCTCCCGAAGAGGTGATCGCCACGATGGCGAAGACACATCAGATCGCATGGACAGCCGGTGCGGCCGCCGCGATGGCCGCCGTGGCGGCCGCGGCCGTCGTGGTTATCACCACGGACCACCACCGTGAGATTGACTCGTCACCGCCACCGCCCCAGGTCTTCCACGACGTCATCACCGTTGCGGGCCTTCTCGACGCGTTGCCCGTCGTCGCCGATCTCGACAGCGCGGCGAGGTGGCCCGATGATCGGCGATCGGTGGAACTCGAGGTGCGGCCGCCGGAGAGCGATCACGGATGCGACACCAAGAACATCGCGTTGGCTGCGGAGCTCGACGATGTCACATTCGTCGCCGGGACGGACAATTGCGTTGTGGCACAGGGCGTGTTGAACGATCCATACACCGGTGCCACCGCCGAATACGATGCGGAGACTGAAAAAGAGTTTGCGGCAACGGATTACATCTACCCATTGGATGTTGCGTGGACGTTGGGCGCGGCCGCATGGACACCTGAACAGCAGCAACGATTCGTCAGCGACGTCCACAACAACATCATCGTCGCCAGCGCGCAGGCAGTCGAAGACAGAGCTCAGCGCGGTCTCTCTCGATGGCATCCGGACAACAGCGACCTCGCGTGTGCCTTTGCAGCGAAATACCTTCGCGTGGCCCAGATATACGCCCTGCCCATCACCCGCGGCGATGCCGGCGTGGCCAGACAACTCTGCGGCCTCGACGACACCGCTGCGACCCCTGCAGGTGAGTCGGAACCAATGAACTGACCACCAGATCGACCGCAAACCTCCCTCCATGATGAATGAAAGTCCCTTGCACACAACACGAAAGAAGGAAATCATGCCCAAGACCGCAGACCAGGCCGATGCAACCACCCGCGAGATCCTCGGCCCGCAGTTCACTGCGATGCGCAACCTCGTCGAAGCAGCCGAGAACAGCCGACAGAAGGCCGATGCAGTCGCCAAAGCCCAGGCTGAACACGTCGAGTCGACCGCCGAGTTCATCGCGGCCTACGACGCCGCCAAAGCTGCAGGCTTCACCACCGCCCAACTGAAGAAGGGCGGCTACGTCCGCCCATCACTGAAGGGAGCCGCAAAACCTGCCACCACCAAGAAAGAGCCCGCGCCGAGCCCGTCGGCAGATACAGACAGCACCGGCGGCGAACCCCACGGGCACGAGAGCGGACAGCAGAACCACGACGGGCCGGCATCCGAGCACCACCAGAACGACCACCACAACGAGCTCAGCGAACACGACGCCATGGCGAGCTGACGTGGAATCCCGTAGACAACCAGAGGGGGCCGTGCGATGAGCACCGAACGAACCGACGCCATCACCCATATCGAGCTTGCATGCGACGTCTGCTCGCTGGAACCCCGTTCCCGGGACGGACGTTCCGCGCCACGGGGTGCACGGTGGGCCGTGGCGATGAAGGATTGCTGCGCCGGCGGGCAGCTCATGGCCCACCTCGCGTGCGACGAACATTTTTTCGCTCTCGTCTCGCAGAAACTGCCCGGCGAATGCACCAGTTGTGGCCACCTGAGTCGGACCCTGTCCGACGTCGTCGATGTCGCATGGACGATTGGAACCCCAACCGACCTGCCCGGTCGGCCGGGATGACCCTCACCCCGGTAGGCGCGCCGCCGGGTCGCGGCACCCGACAATCGTGCACCTGCAGCGCCGTCGAACACCTCGGCGTCGCTGCAGGTCGCGTCAGCCAAGCCGCTCGGCGCGGGATGGCAGTACTCCCTATGGACCCAGGACCGCGCGATCCCGTCAGTGCAGAGTTCGATGTCGTCCGCGCGCCGTAGTCGCAATCGCGTCACCCCAGACGGGGGCGCGTTCGACCCCGACCGTGGATCCAGCGGAGACCTGGAGAAGAAGCAGGGGGTGGTTCTACCCCACGCAAGCTTCGCCGACCGAGCCGCGAACCGGGAGCACGCCCGCGGTCTCGATACTGACATCGAAGGACTCCCCGGTCTCACACGCGCGCGCCGCGACCTCGAACGAGCCTTTCCCCGAAACACCACCGCGCCGATCACGAACGAACGAAAAAGGCGGACCCTGCCGGCCGCAATCGAACTCCGCCGAAGTCTCAGCGCACGCCAGCGCAATGCACGATCGGCCACCAAGAGGACTGTCGAGCAAAGCGTTCCCCGCGCCCAGTACCGCGCGATGAGCTCGCTGATCGGTGATCCAGACAATTGGAAGCGCACCAACGACGCGTTGTCCGATGTCAACGGCGATGCAGTGCGGCTCGATGACGACCAGCGCCGCCACATCCAGCGGGTCGACCGCGCCATCCAGCGGTACGAGCGCGAGTCCGGACGTGGACACCTGGTCTACACCGTCGTGAGCTTGCCCCACGCCGTCATCCATCCATCCGAACTACCCGAGACCCTCTCACCCGGCTCGGTCGTAGCCTTCGACCGCTTCACCGGCGCCCGCCACTCGATCCACGAGCTCGACGCGCACAGCCATCCGACGGACGCAGTCTTCGAGATCCAGACAACGCGAGGCCTGTACCTCGGAGCATCGGACAAGGGCGACGACACGAGCCACCTCCTCCCACGGGGCACCCGCTACCGAGTCGTCAACTCGCACTTCGTCCCCTACGAGCGACCAGGTCAGAGCGTTGGGGAAAGGCTCGTCGTGCAACTCGAAGACATCGACACGGACTGACCATCACCGAAAGGAACAACAGACATGCCCACCGAAAAAGCCTCACCGCCACCACACCGACGAGAACGCCGCACACCATGGCGATTTCATCCAGACATCATGCCGCGCGCCGACTTTCGCGCCGTCCAAGCCGAAGACCCCCAGACCGGACCCATCGACGGAGCAACGGCCACCGACGAGAAGCCGGAATAGATGCATATGACAATCCCAATTGTGTCGATCAGCGTTGGGGCACTGGTGGTCTCGGTAGCTGTAGCCGTCATGATCGGGAAGGCAATCGCGCAAGCCGACCGAATCGAAAGCGCACGGTGGTCGGGCATCTGCTGCACCGGATGCGGTCTACCGATCACAGACAGACGCCCCGCCGACCACGCGCTCGTGGCTCAGCCCGGGAGGAGTCACGACGCAGACGAAAACTACTGCACGGACTGCAGCGCAACCAGATTCCATACCTGGGGCTACAGCCCATGAACGGTATCCGCCCTACACGCAGAGCTGGAAGTCGATCGAGCTCAGATGCCGCTATCAACCAAGGAGAGAGACCCATCGACACATCCACCGCTCCACGCACTCTCGCACTCCTGACCTCGTTCCTCTACCGCGCGGCCGGTGATCTCGGAGCCGCCGCGATCAACGCCCGGAGCGAGGCCGAAGCCGACCACGCCAGCAGGGGCCGGGAGCTCTGCGTCGAGATGTTCGTCAGGCTGACCCCGACCGTGGCCCCCGACTCCCGGGTAGTCACATAGAAGCCAGGCGGCAGCGTGGCTCACGGGCGCTCGCCGTTCCACTGTGCGAGCTCGTCAGTGCTGTTCGCACCGAACGCCCTGGTCTCTGGCAGAATGCGATCTGTTACTGCAGGACGTGGGGTCGGCCCGACACCGGTGTATCGGGCCGCAGTGACATCCCGGCCTCCGACCAAAGGGTCACGCCCACACATGAGCCTGCTCCTTCGATGGTGGTCCCACCCCACAGACTATGCGTGGACGACGGCGTATCACCGCACCTCTCTTGCGCCACGCCCATATCGCGATAGGCGCGTGGTGTTGGCTCTACGCCGCACTGTGCATCCTCGGTGTACACACGCCTGCGGGCATCGTCGCAGTCTACGGACAGCTAATTGCATATGCCCTCGCCTGCTGCCTGGCTGTCCTCGGTGCCTGGTGGATGTGCGGGCCATTTCCTGGTGAGACGGTTTCTCGGGTGTTCGTCGGGTTCTTGGAACTGTCCGCTGCCATGGCATTGTTGCTGCTTACCGACCCGTTCGTCGCGCTTGCCTGCGCGTCGGCGTTCGGCGTAACCGGCAGCTACATCGCCGCGTTCCATAGCCCCAAACTGTTTCTGGTACATCAGGTATGGGCCTTGGCTATCGTCGTCTCGCTCTTCGTTCGAGCGATCGTGATGCCCGAAGCAGACGTGGTCCTCGCATGCATCTACCTGATCGTGCTGACCCTCGTTCTGTTCTCCGCGCCCACCCTGACGCATGCACTGTTGCTGCTGTTACGCCGTGACGCGGCGACAGCGTTCTACGACCCGCTGACCGGCTTGCGGAACCGGCGCGGCCTCGACGCGGCGATCGTCGAGCATCGGGCAAATCGTCGTCCGGCCACGGTGATGGTGATCGACCTGGACGAATTCAAGCTGGTCAACGACCGGTTCGGCCACGCACACGGTGACGTCGTTCTCCGACGTACAGCCGATGCCATACACAGCGCTTTTCTGCCGCCGGCCATCACCGCGCGCACCGGGGGAGAGGAATTCGCAGTAGTCACGTTCACCGAACTCGCGCAGGCAGCCGACCGGGCCGATGCACTGCGACAATGGTGCGCGGCTCAAGCGGACCTGGGTGCGACGGTGAGTATCGGTGTCACTCACCACCCTGGATCAGGCTCACCAACCACTGGCCTGGAGCAGGCGCTGGGAAGAGCCGATATCGCGATGTACGCCGCGAAGCATGCTGGCGGTAACTCGGTGTTCGTTCACAACGAGTCGTCGACGCCGCCGACCATGTGAAATCGCCGGCAGAGGAGCGCGCACCCGCGCGATGTCTGTCGACCACTCCAGCCATCTCTGAACTCACGCCCGAAGCACCTGCGTGCGCGGCTCGATGCGCACCGGCGGCCCGTGCCGCTACGTTGCCGACTACGTGGTGCTCATGCCTCGCGCGGCTGAAATCGGGCATGATGAAGTTCGTTTTGACGGTCGGAGGTTCGATGGTCTGTGCGATGAAGCGGTAAGCGGAAAGGATTGGGTAGGAGAAGGTATGGCGCGGCGATCGGATAGAAGAGGGCAGAAGCCCCGGAGTGCGAAGGGCACTCGGGTTCGCCGTGATGGATTCGACGGTGAGTTCGTTCCAGGGCAACAATTTTCGGTCGACATGCGTATCCGCCGTCAGGCCGCCGAGGTGCTGGAAGCAAAGGTCACCGCGGCGCAGTGGCCACTGGTGCTCGAGGCCATCGAGGCCGCAGCCTGGCCGGTGGAGACCTACCTGGGAAAATTCCTAAAGGGCGGCTACGACGTCATCCGGTTTCGGTCCGACCCGACCGACGTGGGCGAGATGCTCCATAGGTTGTCCCGGGTGACGAAGCTGCCGGTCGAAGCTGTCGCGCGGGAGCCCCACAAGCACTTGCCCTTCTGGCTCGATGACGAACCGGAATCGCACGATGTCGGCCTCCAGCCCTTCCGTAGGTTCCAGATGCTCTACTACAGCCACTTCCTTCTGCGCGCATCGACGGCGGACCGGCATGCCTACTATGCGACGCCGGAGATGACTGCGTTGATCGAGGCCGGCCAGAGTGCCGATCGAGACCACGACGTTGCTGTGACCGTGGCAGATCTTCCCTCGAGCAGAGGAGTTCTCTATCTCGCTCCAGCAGACGGAGCGCCCGACCACGGGCGGGTCCTGGTGTGGAACCAGACAGGTCACGACAGTGAAAGTGGAACCGATGTTCTCCTGATAGCCATGCTTACCGTTCCTGCTTTGCGGTGGTGGTTGGCACGGGCCGACGGGGCACTTCCTACTGACGGAAACCGGTTGTACCGCGTCATCAACGACTACCTACCGTTGTTTCCTTTCGCCGAGGTCCAGCTCAGCCCAGCCGAGTCCGATGCTGCGCCCAGTGCACCGAACCGATCCGGAGGCGCGGGTTTCACGGACGTCGGTCCCGACGAACCTGCGCATTCCGTGACCGTCATGAATGACTTGGATTACGTTGCGCGAACATTTTTCTCGATGGTGAACATGCTGCGAGGCAACAAGTTCGTGGAGTCGACCCGCCAGCAGTCGGCGCACGTGCGAGACAACGATGGCGTGGTGAAGCGGATGCGTGAGGTGACATATTTGTCGTACCGGCAGCCGCGGTCGGCGTCCAGTGCTTCATCGTCGGAAGGATCTGGGAAGCTCTCGCACCGCCACGTCGTTCGGGGGCATTGGCGTCGGCATTGGTATCCATCGCAGAAGCGGCATCTGCCGATGTGGATCGATGAACATTTGCAGGGGCCTGCGGATGCCCCGATTGTCGTCAAGAGCAAAGTGACTGTGGTGCGCCCGCCTGCGGAGAATGAGAGTGTGGAATGACCAACGACCGTAGTTTCGATCCGGACGCCGATCACGGCCAGGCGGGGTGGGTGACTCTGCCCAATGGGCAGCGTGCTTACCGCTACCACGGCTCGGACGACCTGATCTACGACGCAGCAACCGCCCCCGCGTCCGACGCGTCGAACTAGACGTAGATCGGAACGCCTCGACGCAGGCTTGAGAAGACCGAAGCGCCGTCATGCCGGGAAACAACGACGTAGCTCGTCCAGTCATTCACATGAATGACTGTTGCCCGGGGAACCACTAAGCCGCGCTGTGCGTCCAACACAGCATGGACGACGACGAGTGCGCAGCCCGCCCTTCCGTAGAATGTCGGTGTGTTGTGGCAGGTTCTGTTGCTGTGGAACAACACGACGACGCTGGCCGCTGGAGGCTTTGTTGGGCGCGGCAGCCTAACCGCGCGTTCCCCGCGCGGTCCGGCATCCTTGCAGACTTCCCGGATCTAGTCGAGCGTGAGGTTGCGCTCGGAATTCGTCCCGGTCAGCCGTTTCTGCTGATGGCAGATGGTCGGCCGGACGTTGATGTCCTGGAGTTCTTCGGGTCGGCATCGTTCCAATCCCTGGCACCGGGGTCGCAGGAGTCGTATGCGCCGGATATTCAGCTGTTCCTTTCCTTCCTCTCCGTTCAAGACGTCAACTGGAGAATCGCGACGTTCGAGCATCTGGCCGACTAGGAATTTTGGCGGCGACGTGACCAGCAGAACCCGAATCGTGTCGGTGCAAGCAAGGTTTCACGGGATTTGGCGGCGATCAAGAAGTTCTACGACTGGCAGCAGTGGCGCGGCAACGTCACGGCTTCTCCTGTCGCCATGCACAAATCCAGCTCGACCGGCGATTTAGTTCGCACGGATTTGCAGCCGAAGGCGGTCCGCTCGGTCCAATTGAAGTGGCTGACGCCCCGAGCCTACAAGCGCTGGCGAGACGTCGGCCTCGGCGGCTACAACGGCGACGGGCGACGAGATGCGACCTGGCGAGGACGCAACGACGGTCGCAACCTGGCGTTCGCCGAAGCACTGTGGTCGAGCGGACTGCGACTGCGAGAAGCTGGAACACTGGTCCTCGGCGAGATCCCCAGCGTTGACAACCAGGTGCGGTACGCCAAGGCCCGGGTCGGTCAAGCGGTCGCGAAGGGCCGCGGTCGTGATTTCTGGATCAGCGCCGCAGCACTCAAAAGCATTGACAACTATGTCATTTCAACCCGAGCAGCCGCCGTTCACCGGGCCCGCTCCGAAGGACGGTACGACGCGTTGACCGACATCAAGGTCGTCGACATGGTGGACAATCACCGCCGTGTTCACTTCACCAGCCGGGAGGGCACCAAGGGGGCGGTACCGCTAGACAGTCTCGACTGGAGGGATCGGCTCAGTTTCTACATCACCACTGATCGCGGGCTTGAGCCGTGGATGGTCTGGCTGTCCGAAGCCGGTCTGCCGCTTCCCTACCGCACCTGGGAGGCGATCTTCTCCACGGCGAACGAACGATGTCAGACCCTTGGGGTAGACATCCATTGTCACCCGCATATGCTGCGCCACTCGTTTGCCCTGAGGATGTTGATCACGCTGATCTACGCACACGAACGCAAGATGGGTATCACCCCTGCTGAACGTCGCGAGTATCGCTACATCTTCGGTGACCCTTGGGTTTTGGTACAAACATTGCTGGGTCACGCGAACCTGGAAACAACGCGAAACTGCTATCTCGAACCGGTGTCCGGCCTTCAAGTGGACCTCTTCCTCAACGACGACGCAGCCGAGGACGCATCGATCGCCGACTTCATCACGCACGTCGCCGCGACAGCTCCCGGAATCATCGACACCGAGGCGCAGTAAGCGGTGGCCTCACGTAGAACAGCGGCACTCCCCACCGGCAAGTACTCCCGGCCCACCCTGACAGACCCCGAGCTTCGACAGCTCTGCTTCACCGACGAGGCGGGCCGCACGAGGACATTCTCGTTCGATGACGTCCACGGACCCGCTGAACTGATCGACGACCTCGTCACCGCACTGGCGAACGGTGCTCAATCGGGTGGCCGTTGGCGCACGCTAGCGACCGTCGACGCAGCAGCAAGCGCCGCGCGGCAACTCATCACCTATCTGCGGACAGAGTTCCCCGCAGTTCACTCGATCACCGATCTCAGTCCCGAGGTGTGGTGGGCGTGGCGTACCGCCAAGGAGAGTCAGGCCCGATGGCCGGGGCAAGTGAATCTCGCGCGGACCCTGCTATCAGAATCGCCTCGACTTCCCGAAACCACGCGAAAGGCGATGCGCGCGAAAGCCGGAAATCCCCGGAAACGCTTGCCGAAGAATGATTCCTACAGCCGAGACGAGTTCGCGCGCATCCGCAATGCCGCCAAGGGCGAGGTGCGCCAATCCCTGCGCAGAATCCGAGCCAACACCGAGAAGCTGCACCAGTACCGCGCGGTTGGTGATGTCGGTGACGGGATCACGTTCAATGTCGGCGGGGAGCGGTGGAGTACAGGATCGCTGCTGGAGTATCTGTCGCGAAACGGGGTGCTTCCCTCGCAGTATCTCGCGAACCGGGTGGTCCTGAAGGGCTGCTTCGACCTGACCGGCGTGTCGAGTCCGGCGCAGGCGCTCTTCCCGTCGATACGGGAAATCTATTGCTTGATGGTCCTTCTCGTGTGCGAGCGAGGATTCAACCTCTCGGTCATGGACAACCTCACCGTCACCTCGTTCAGGGCGTCCGACGGTGCCGGTGAAGACTCGGTGTACACCGTCAACACCGACAAACCGAGAAGAGGAACCAAGCGCTACAGCGCCGAAATCCTCGTCGGCGAGGCCGGGAAGCTATGGGAGAACGCCGTCCGCTTGACCGAGCCATGCCGCACCGCACTCGATGCACTCGGAACCCCGTCGGAGAAGTTACTCATCGCCCACCGGCACAAGAACCTCACCGGCGGTGGCCCGTTCCGGCAGGAGTGGTTGACCGCGGGCATCGGCGATCACTACATGGCCGATGCGGGCCTGCTGGCAGACGACGGGACACCGTTGCGGGTGAGTCTGCGACGGCTGCGGTTGTCCGAGCAGGTGTTGAACCAACATTCTCGGCAGAACAGCGAATCCGTTAGCGAAGACACCTACCGCAGCCCCGACCCGGCCACCGCAGAAGGGGCCGCGGACACCATCATTGACGGGCAGGCCGATGCCGTCGCCCACGCCAGGGCGACGGTCGCCATCCGCTCGCTGAGTGCCGCTGAAGTGATTGCGGCCCGCAAAGATCCGGAAACCGCCGCAACACAACTGGGTATCCCGGTGCCGACACTGAAGCTGCTGCTCGCCGGACACCTCGACACCGCCACCACGGCGTGCACCGACTTCTTGAACAGCCCGTTCGCCGCCACCGCGGGTGAACCGTGCCCGGCCTCATTCTTCGCCTGCTTTACCTGCACGAACGCCGTTGTCACCCCCGATCATCTACCGCGCCTGGTCACACTGCTGGATGCCCTCGATAATGTCGCCACCCTCGTTGCGCCGGCCCGGTGGGAGACGGACTACCGAGACCACTACGCCCGACTGCAAACCATTCTCGAACAGAACGCAACCAACGCCGAGATCGGCGATGCCCGCCACCACGTCACCGACGCTGACCGCGAAGTCGTCACTGCGCTCATCGGAAGGAATCTCGACGCATGAGCACCGCCGCAGCCAACCCGTGGCCACAACAGACTGGTCAGCTCGAACTTGACGATGCCGAACCGGTGATCGCCGACATCGAACGGGTGCCTGAAGCACAGCGAGGAAATCTCTCGACCGTGGGCGACAACCGGTGGGATCTCACACCGCTGGTGCAGAAGCAGACCGTGTCAGGCACGTTGAGCATCGTCTTCGACACCTTCCCGCCGCGCTATGTCGCCACGGCCAAGCGACTGATCTGGGCGAGCATCAACAAGCCGACACCGGTAGAGGATCTGGAGCGCTCCTCGGCGGCGCGTAGTCAACTCGCGCCGGCAACGGTGTGCATCTTCGCGCGATTCCTGCCGCATGGCAATCAATACCCTCAACGCTGGCGAAAAACCACTTGTGCACTCCGACCAAGGATTTCAGTACCGTCACATCCTCTGGAGGGACACGGTGCGCGAAGCAGGGCTCACCCAGTCAAT
>Ga0163179_10000247_pt1 | contig 37937 bp, 47 predicted proteins | sample AtlANTMetagenome_FD_109643 | JGI IMG/M metagenome (GOLD analysis project Ga0163179, IMG submission 109643) | Marine eukaryotic phytoplankton communities from the Atlantic Ocean - Atlantic ANT 2 Metagenome | ecosystem: Environmental > Aquatic > Marine > Oceanic | place: North Atlantic Ocean... | reverse complement strand
TGGTATGTTCGGAGGAGCACTCTTCTCAGCAATGCACGGTTCACTTGTAACATCTTCTCTAATCAGAGAGACAACAGATAACGAGTCACAGAACTATGGATACAAATTCGGACAAGAAGAAGAAACATACAACATTGTTGCAGCACATGGATACTTTGGTAGACTTATCTTCCAATATGCTAGCTTTAACAATAGTCGTAGTCTTCACTTCTTCCTTGCTACATTCCCTGTAGTATGCATCTGGTTAACTTCAATGGGTATTTGCACAATGGCATTCAACCTAAATGGATTTAACTTCAACCAATCAGTTGTTGATGCATCAGGTAAGGTTGTTCCTACTTGGGGTGACGTTCTTAAGAGAGCAAACCTTGGTATGGAAGTAATGCACGAGCGTAATGCTCACAACTTCCCACTTGACTTGGCAACTGCTGAGACAACTGAAGTTGCACTTACTGCACCTGCAATTGGATAAGGTCATATATTATTTCGACCTTTGATTCCCAAATACCTCGGAAAAAAATCCGAGGTATTTTTTTGTCTGTAGGGTCGATCATAAATATTCATATAGAATTGTAGTAGAATGGCAAAGTATTATCCTGAAGGTAGTTTTGGTCCTGTCTGTGATGTACCTCTAACTGATGAAGAGGCAGCAGCACAGGGTAGACCTGCTAGGGTACCTACGGATGATGATCTTACATATGATTTTTTCCCACCAATAGATCCTGAGTTATGGACTCCAGTAACAGATCTTTTTGATCCCCCTCCACCTTACTTAACTAGTAGAAAATGTAAGAGAAGACTTTTAGATGATGGAACCTATGAGTACTATGATTGTGTAGATGGATACTTATATGATTATGATGACATCGATTCTTCTGCACCATATATTGATGCAGGTAATGGTCAGTTTGGATTGGATGATAATTTTTATGTTCCAGAGTTAGGACCTAATACTTGTTCTCCTTTTGATCCTGATATTAATATTAAACCTATTCTATTTTACTATGCCAATGGAACATCAGTATTAAAATATAAGAGAGAGAAATCTAGCCCTGTTACTTTTGCAGTTACATCTGATCAGGGTTGGACTACAGAACCTGCAGGAACTTTAACAGCAGTATTTGATAGCACAGCACAGAATATAGTTGTTACAGGTACTGGTAGTGGTAATTTAATATTAAGATTATCTTGGGGTGACAATCCTGGTACTGCTGGTGTTTCAGTAGATACTATTACTGTTAATGGTGTGACTTGGACACGAGGTGATGGTGCAGGTGGTGGAGCATATTCAGGTGAAGAGACATTAAGTTTTCAGGTTACTGGTGCAGCAACATATCCAATAACCTATGGTAATTTAAACTCTGCTAATAATCCTATAATTGTACAAGAAAATAATACAAAATTATGTTTAAAGGATGGTCATGGTGAAGATTGTAATGGTATCTTCCAAATTTACTCACTAATTTCTGCAAGTACAGGTACTAATGCTGGTTACTGGAGTGATGCTGCTAATGATTATGCAGTATGGGTAAACCCTATGGTCTGTACTCTACCACGTTTAACACAAGTCATTACTTATCAGATTCCTATACCTGAGACTGATACTTATGGGATTGAATTTGGTGCAGATGATACAGGAAAGATGTATTTAAATGATTCATCAACAGCATTGTTTGATATTACAGGAGGAATGGCGAGAACTGGAGCAAATTCCACTCCTCATACAACAACTACTACATTAAATGCTGGTACATTAAAACTTGTGGTCATGGTTACTAATTCTGATGGTGGATTTCCAGGATTAGGAAATGGAGATCCAGAGGGTCATGCTTTTAATTGGTTTAGAAATCCAGGTGGATATTATATAAAAATATGTCAGGGTGGTGCTTGTATTTCTGGTAATGCTATCAACTGGGTTACTGGTCAACCTCATCCATCATGGGGTACTTTCATGGGTAAGTATGCTGTCTACCCATCTAATACTGATCCTTTAATAGGTACTCATTCTGCTAATTGGAATGTTGATATACCTTATGCTGGTAATTATGTTCTTGAGTATTCTGTTGATGATAATGGTACATGGAGTCTTGATGGTACACAGGTAGCATCTTCTACAAATATACAGAGTACTTCTGCTACAACTACTCTAAGTAATGTTTCAAAAGGACCGCATGTATTAGGTTGTACTGTTACTAACGTATCACATGGTAATGATAACTGGACTGATAATCCAGGAGGTAATGCATGGACTCTATCTTATCCAGCAGCATCTAGTAATGTCACATTAGAATTTCTTTCTAATGGAGCATTGAAAGCTAATGGTAATGGTCAGGCAACAGCAGTACTTAACTTTGCTTGGGATGAAAATCTATCATCAGAAACTACTACTAGTGCTGTTACTACAAGGTTTGATAATGGTGGTGGAATTATTTGTGAAGGTACAGGAACAGCAACTATAACAGCAAACTTGACATGGAATGACAGACCTAGTTCATGGGATCAAGCATTAGGTACTTGGTCTATAGGTGGTGTTGGATTTGAAAGGGGATCAACTCAATCAGGTACAGAAACTAAAACTCTACAAGGACTTGCACCTGGTACATATGCAACGATTCTTGATGGTAATGAGGGTGGATTTAGTATTGATAATGCTGGTAAGAGAATTTGTCTTAGAGATCGTGATGGAACAGATTGTAATTCTTCCTTATGGATTCTAAACAATGATGGTGTAACTGCTACGTTTGATAGTAATGCCAACTTAGTTATTGTTGGTAGTGGTGTTGGTTCAGTTACCTTTAGGTTTGATTATAATGATAACACTAGTCAAGCAGGTGTATCAATCAATCATATTGTAGTTGGAGCATCTCATGCTTTAACACAAACTAAAGGTGTACGAAATGGTAACGTTAGTGTTAGTTTTGCAGTTGCTGCTGGTACTACATATAGTGGTGTTATAACCAACAACTCTGGAGGTTACACTGTTATGGGTAACGGACAGAGAGTGTGCTTTAAGGATCTTGATGGTAATGATTGTAATGCTGAGTTAAAGATAACAAACATCGTACAGGATTCATCAACTACTAATCTTGCACCTGATAATGCATTAGGTACGTATAGAGTTGCTGATGCATCATTTACCCAAACTGCTGCAGAAACTGGATCATCTAACGCAACCATTAGTGTTGTTGGTGGTACTACATACCCTGCAACGATATTACAAAACACATACGGATTTTCTGTTCAGGATAGCAATCAAAAACTTTGCTTTAAAGATTCAGAGGGTACTGATTGTAATGCATCCTTAACAATTGGCACAATTACACAAGTTGGTGGTATAATAGCATCGTCACTCGACTTAGTAGGTGCTGGTGATGGCAATTTAGTTTGGCATACCAGAATGGCTACAGGTTATGAATACTACGAAATTTAAATGGCATTATCTCAACAAGTAGAAGAGTCTCTAAGAGAGGCACAAGGAAATTTACGTAATGCATTATCATTTGCAGCACGGACTGAAAAACCATACATCAGTAAGCACATTGCTGACATGCTAATGAACGTTGATAATCTTATCGATGCAGATGAGGTACTAACAATGTTTGAAGAGAAGTTCCGTCATGGACATGATTTGGATTCTATGTAATGACTGAAGCACATACTAATGGTAATTTATCCGTAGTAGTTCCTATGGATGAGTTCAAACTTATTCTGAGACAGATGTGGAAATCTCGTGGAACTGAACCTAAAATGGGTGAGTTGTACGAGAAGTATACAAAACTTACTACCTTTGAGGACTAAATAGTAACATGGAATTACCAAGAATACCAAAGGATAGATTAACGAACGAACTCAGAGAAGTGGTAGGGGAAACCGACCTTGAGTTTGAAGCGATGGTTGATCCAACAGATGTTGTGTCATTAAATACAAACTTAGAAGAGTATACTAAAGGTAAAATCGAAACAGCCCGAATGCTAGTTGAATCGAGACAAAAACTTGAAGAGTATAGGCAAGAGGCAAGAAGACTTAGTAGAAAGAACCCAGATGCAGGAACAGGACTCGATTAGAAAATCAGATAGGAAAGCAGCCAAGAAATTATTAAAAAGAGCTAAAGAACATCCTGATTGGTACACAGATCAAGATGTATACTATGCCAAAATGGTTAAAAAGCAGACAAAAAGGGTGGACACTAAGTAAACTGGCACACTTGACACATTAGTTGCCCTTATGCTATTATAAATAAATTCAGATACAAAGGACTCGAAAGAATCGTAACCCTGTGTAGATGCAATACAATTTCCCATGTCGGGGAAATTATCATCCGCAGGTTTTTTTATGCCTTGCGAGATACTTAAACAAAAACATGTCTATTAAATCAACAATCGCTGCTGTTGCAGCATCTCCATTCCTTCTCGCTGGTGCAGCTTTTGCTGGTCCTTACGTGAATGTTGAAAGTAATCTTTCATATCCTGATGGCGAGTACAGCTCTGCAGTTACTGACGTACATCTTGGATGGGAAGGTGCACTTTCTGAAGGAAAGCTTGCTTATTACGTACAAGGTGGTCCTTCATTGAACCATTCTGACGCTACTGACGATACAGAAACAGAACTTTCTGGTAAGATCGGTGCTTCATACGCAATCGCAGATTCAACTTCACTATATGGTGAGTTCTCTGGTGCATCTGCTGGTGAAGATGCAGATGGCGACACTATCCGTAACTGGGGTGCTAAAGCTGGAGTTAAGTTCACATTCTAAATTAGAAAGTGATATAACTATAGAGGGTATCTTCGGATACCCTTTTTTATTCTAAGAAACACACTACTATGAATTTTACAATCTATACACGTGATGGATGTCCCTATTGCACACAGGTTAAACAGGTATTAAGTGGTAAGAAATTAAATTTTGTGGAATATAAATTAGGAAAGGACTTCCAAAGAGAAGCATTCTATGGTCAGTTTGGTAATGGATCTACATTTCCTCAGGTGACATTAAATGGAACTAATCTTGGTGGATGCACTGAAACAGTAACATATCTGAGAGAAAATAGGATAATCTGAACCATCTAAATAATTTTAGCTATGGAGATGCCGATGCAAGTTGCAATGTTTGTAGTAATTGTAATAGGTTCCTTTTTTCTAGGAATTGTGGTATCATGGTTAGCGAAAGGATATGTAGAAGACTACATTGAAAATGCTGCTTACGCAAAGTCAGTAACACACCCAGAAATGTTAGATGAAGAAGGGAACATCATACATGATGAACTCATTTACATTCGACCTCAAACAGTATGGGATGAGACACTTGAAGAGGATGATGATTAATTATGCCAACCAAAACACTTGAAAATAGTAACGCTAGGTTACTAATCAGTGAGATCTTACGAAAGGTCTCCAATGCAAAAACTAAAGCAGAAAAAATTAAACTATTACAAAAGTATAATAGTGCTGCTTTACGTCAGATACTCATCATCAACTTTGATGATAGTGTAGTATCAATAATGCCCGAAGGTGATGTACCTTACAAACCTAACGAGGCACCAGTAGGAACTGATCACTCACGTTTAGAACATGAGTACAGAGGATTGTTCCGTTTCTTTAAGGGTGGTGACCCTAGGATTAAGTCTTTGAAACGTGAACAAATGTTTGTTCAGTTACTTGAAGGTCTGTCTGAAGAGGAAGCAGAGTTGATTTGTCTTGTAAAAGATGGTAAACTTACCACTAAGTACAAGAGGATTACTAAAGCAGTTATCTCTGAAGCATACCCTCAGATAGAATGGGGAGGTCGTTCGTGAAGGTTATCAAAGAGAATTGTAAACTGGAAGATGGAAACGACACCAAACTTCCTTATACGTGCTATATTATTACGTATAAGGTTGATGGAGCAGATCGTTATGATCTAGCAGTAGGTGATAATCAAGTTTCTATCTTTGATTATTACTACGATCTTTATAAAAAAAACTTTGTGACTATGAAACAATCACAAGGTAGAGTGAGACCTAATTTATGGAACGTTCCAGAACAAAAACCCAAAAAGAAAAAAAGCACGTGACTATCTACCTCGATAAAAGAGCTGAAGCACAAGAGGCAGAGAAGACTCAAGAAGAAATACAAAAAGAAGCAAACGCAGAAGCACTTAAACAAGTGGGTCGTGTGACTTCGGTATTTCTTAGACCTCTTGTCTTAATGTGGCTTTGTAATTGGCTATTACCTGCTCTAGGTATAGCAGTAACACTTACATATTTGCAAGCGTTTGCACTTTCAATTATTTGTAAACTTTTATTTGATTTTAAGGATTAATGTCTAAAGTATGTCTTGTCTCCGTCACACCTGACGCTGAAAAAACTATAGGATATGTTGCAAGAGTATCCAATCCAAATAATCAGGACAACCCTAAGGTCGAGGGTCTTCTTAAGTATTGTATAGAGCATGGGCATTGGAGCGTCTTTGAACAGGCATTCATGACCCTTGAGATCAGTACTACTAGAGGTCTTGCTGCTCAGATATTGAGACATAGGTCATTTACATACCAAGAATTTTCACAGAGATATGCTGATAGTAGTTTGTTAGGTAAAGAGATTCCTCTACCAGCATTACGTCGTCAGGATACAAAGAACAGACAGAATAGTATTGATGATATAGATCCATTAATGCAACAGGACTTTGAGATTAAAATGCAAAGACATTTTGTCAATGGAATGAAATTATATAAAGAGATGCTTGATGCTGGTATTGCTAAGGAGTGTGCTAGATTTGTACTACCACTTGCAACACCTACTAAACTATACATGACTGGTAGTGCTAGGTCATGGATACACTATATAAACTTACGCACTGCCAATGGCACCCAGAAGGAGCACATGGACATCGCAAACCTATGCCGTGACCATTTCATATGCAACTTCCCAATCATCTCTAAGGCACTTGACTGGTGTCCTGACGTTGATGAATGTGATTGTAGATATGATGATGATTGGGCAGACACACAACCATGTTTGAGGATAGATTAATGGATTTACAAGATGAGTATTTAGCAAAACCTCTCTTTGATGAGTTGAGTTTAATGTTTGATGACCATAATTTTGCTTGGTTTTATCAGAGTGATGGTTGTTATTATCATTTGCTATATGATAATCAATCACCAACTAGTGATGCCTATCAGGTAATGGATCAGATTTTTGGTAGACGTACTCAAAGAAAACAATGGGTAAAGATACAGGTAGTAACGTATGGAAGAGGTGATGCTGATGTTGAACTTCCTGTCATACCATCAGGTAAAGGTTCGTATACCTCTCTCTTCTTTTTAAATGATTCTGATGCTAAGATAGTAGTTGGAGATGAGACTATTGATTTTGTTAAAAATAGGATCGTTGAGTTTGAAGGAGAGATAGAAATCAAAAGTTCTCCTTCATCTAAAACAGATAGAAGCATTCTTGTTCTACTTAATTACTTTTAATCATGCCTACTTACCCAGTAATAAATAAAAATACACAAGAGAAACAAGAACTCTCTATGAGTATGAAGGACTACGATCAGTGGAGAAAAGACAATCCTGAATGGGATAAAGATTGGACTGCTGGTGTAGGAGGAGTAACTTATGGAAAACCTAAATCAGATGATGGGTTTAAAGAAGTAATGTCTAAGGTTCAAGAAAATCATCCACGTGCAAACCTATCGAGGTTTACCTAAATTATGCCAAGAGCGAGAAAGAAAACTAATGGGAATGGTGTTGCACCACTCCAACCAATGTCTAAGAAGACAATGAAAAGGAAAAAACCGATTGATAAGTCATACATGACTACAATCAAACCCTTAACTACTAATCAAGAGATCGTCTTTGATGCATACAAAGAGGGTAAAAATGTCCTGCTTCATGGTGCTGCTGGAACAGGTAAAACTTTCATCGCATTGTATCTTGCATTACAAGAGGTACTTGACGAATCCACACCTTATGATAAAATAGTAATCGTAAGGTCATTAGTACCTACTAGAGAGATTGGTTTCCTACCTGGAGATCATGAGGACAAATCCTATCTCTACCAGATTCCATACAAGAACATGGTTAGATACATGTTTAGTATGCCTGATGATAACTCATTCCAAATGCTCTATGACAACCTACGAGCACAAGAAACTATTGACTTCTGGAGTACTTCTTTTATCAGAGGTGTTACTGTTGACAATGCTATTGTTATTGTAGATGAGTTTAGTAATTTAAATTTCCATGAACTCGATTCAATGATCACTCGCATAGGTGAGGACTCTAAGATTATGTTCTGTGGTGACATTACTCAAACTGATTTGACAAGAGAGAATGAGAAGTCTGGTATTGCAGACTTCATTAGGATCGTTGAAGAGATGAAAGACACATTTACTTGTGTTGAATTTGGTATTAAAGATATTGTTCGTTCAGGATTAGTTAAATCATATCTCATTGCAAAATACAATCTTGGTTTCTAAATGACTTTTTCCTTTGTTAATGCAGACTTCAAACCTATTGAAGTCGAACCCGTGAATGAAAATGGTGTTCGGTTCTACCCAATACCAGGTGCAGATAAATATTATCCAAGTGTTACCTCAGTTACATCGTTTCAGAGCGCAAAGTTCTTCAAGGCATGGAGAAAGAAAGTAGGTGAGGAAGAGGCCAATCGTATTACTGCCAGAGCAACTCAAAGGGGCTCTGCATTTCATAGTATTACTGAGGATTATATGAATGGTGTGTTAAATCTTGACACATACTTGGAAAATAATCCATTATCTGTTAGAATGTTTCAGTCAGCAAAATCTACGCTGAACCGAATTGATAAAATACATTGTCTCGAAACCTTTTTATTTTCTCATTACCTCGGTCTCGCTGGTCGTGTAGATTGCATTGCTGAATTCGACGGTGAGTTAGCCGTGATCGATTTCAAAACCTCAACCAAATTGAAGAAGGAAAATTACATTGAACATTACTTTGTTCAAGAGACTGCATACGCAGCGATGTTCCTTGAAAGATCTGGAATTCAGGTAAAGAAAGTTGTCACACTTATTGCCACCGAAGAAGGAACTATACAAGTATTTGAGAAGTACAATCTAGATGTCTATTTACAACTACTTAAATCCTACATTGAAGAATTTGTTAGGGGAAGAAATGCCTAAAGAAAAAAATCTTGATGATAAATTTTTAACACCTACGAAATTCTCGCAAGAGATTGAAAGGTTAGTTAAGCAAAGTGAAGGTTTGATTACATATGTTGAAGCAGTAGTAACCTATTGCCAAGAGAATGAAATTGAATTGGAAACTGTCCCTAAATTAATATCAAAACCATTGAAGGAAAGATTAAAGCATGAAGCACAGCGATTAAATTATATGAAACAATCATCTAAAGGAGTGTTACCGTTGTGAGTTTTTTTGAATCAGAACAAGTACAAGGAAATCTACAAGATATCTTTGAAACTTATCAAGAGATTGCTATAGCAACTCAACGTGTCGAAGGTCTTCCAAGAGAGGAAAGATTAGAACACATTGATAAGTGTAAGGTACTTATTGATAAACAAAAAACATTTTACACTCGCTTATGTCTTGCTGCACCTGAAGATCCAGAGGCAGCAGACATGAAAACAAGGATAAATGCCCTGTCAACAGCGTTTGGATACAGAGACTTGGGTCACTGCATGGATATCATGATAGAGACCCTAGACAAAGCAGCATCCAATGCTTGACGAAGCATAAATAGTATGCTACGATTATCCAGTAGCAATTTCACACTACAATACAAAAAATACAATGTCATTTGCAACATTAAAGAAAGCTTCCAGATCTGGAGAGACTTTCGCTAAACTCACGCAAGAGATCGAAAAACTAAAGCAACCCCAGAGTGGAGGAGGTGCTGATGAGCGTCTTTGGAAACCTGAGATTGATAAGTCAGGAAATGGTTACGCAGTAATTCGTTTTCTAGACTCACCAAATGGAGAGGATCGTCCATTTGCACAAGTATGGTCACATGCTTTTAAAGGTCAAGGTGGTTGGTACATTGAGAATTCTCTCACAACCCTAGGCAAAAAGGATCCAGTTTCAGATTTCAATACTACATTATGGAATGCTGGTGGAGAAGGTAGTCCACAAAGAGCACAAGCTAGACAGCAGAAGCGTAAGCTTTCTTACTACTCTAACATCTATGTTGTGTCTGATCCTGCACACCCAGAGAATGAAGGACAAGTCTTCCTATACAAATATGGTAAGAAGATCTTTGATAAGATTACAGAAGCAATGCAACCAGCATTTAAGGATGAAACTCCTTTAGATGCATTCAATCTATGGAATGGTGCAGACTTCAAGGTTAAGATTCGTAAGGTTGATGGGTACTGGAACTATGATAAGTCAGACTTCGCAGCACCAGCAACTCTAGGTGGATTTGATGATGATCAGTTGGAAGAGATCTGGAATAAGTGTTATTCACTTGCTGAATTTGAAGATCCTAAGAACTTTAAGTCTTATGAGGATCTTGAGAAGCGTTTGAATAACGTTCTTGGACTCGGTAAAGCACCTGCTCCTGTAGTTGCTGATGAGTCAGAAGAAGAAGTTACTCCACAGAAATGGGGTAAGGAGGTCTCTGAATTCAGAGAGAAAGCAGTCGCTGCCTCACCTGTAGAAGATGAAGAGAACACTCTCTCATACTTCCAGTCCCTAGCACAAGAGGACTAATTACAAAGTGGCACAAGAGGGGTGGTTTTTCCACCCCTTTTCTGTTATAATTATAGTATAAAAGAACGGAGAACTATGAAATTTGCACCTTTGATGCTATTACCTTTTCTGGTTTCTCCAGTACAGGCAGAAAGTATAGGAGATCGTAGTAATCGTCAGGCATATAGTCTTTTTGGTACATCATCTTCTTCTGTACCTATGGAGTACAGAAATGGGTATAGAAAAGAAGACTGGTGGAAAAGGTTTGATCCAGCGTATCAAACTTCTTATAGAGATTATCAAAGAGGATATTCAACAGAAAGAACATGTACTCGTAAAGAATATAGAGAAGAGTATGTTCCTGGCACATCATATAGACCAGGTTATGTTAAGTCTTGGCATGATGAAGTTGAAGTACCATGTAATCCTAGACCTCGTAGACCAATATATCAAAGAGAACCATCACCTGATGGTAATGAGTGTAGTGAAGGAGCAATTCTTGGTGGTATCTTAGGTGGTGGAGCAGCAGCAGCAATATCTCAAGGTGATGGACGTTGGTGGGCAATACCATTGGGTATTGTTAGTGGTAGTGTAATTGGATGTGATATAGATGGCGGTTAGTATATTTCTATTGTTTAATTTAATACTTCTTGTACTTGCCTTGAGACTTATGTCTCAGGGTTTTACAGCAGCAAGAGAATTGAATGCGAAGAATTTTGTAGAGACAACTAAACAGGTTACAAGACCACCACATCCTGAAATGACAGAGGTGAAACCTGGTGATGAGTTAATGGTAGTAAATTTTACACCTGATCCTGAGTTTCTTAAGAAAATTAAAGAATCTGATAATTTTTTACAACAATCGTTACAAGATAGAATAGAAGAATTGGATGATGATGACGATGATGATGGTGATATTCTTGTAACACGTCGTTAAGTAAACCTAAAAATATTATAAAGAAAACCCCATTTGTTAGCATTTCCGTATAAAATAGTATGAGGAATTCAAAACAAATGTATGTCTGTTAAAACTACACTAAAATGGACAAAGGATGGAGAACTCTCTTCCATTGATATGTCTAGAATATTAAAATCACTGGATAATAAGAATCTTATAGAGTGTGACCTAACACAGATGGGTATTTCTAACCCACGTTGGAGAAACGGAAGTCCAATGCGTGATTAGGTATATATTATTCAACTTTTAGTTACCAGGAAACCCCGAAAAAAATTCGGGGGTTTTTTTTGTTTGTAGAGTTTTTTTAATATCCCGAAGATCCTGAACTGCTGCTAGAAGATCCTGAACTGCTGCTAGAAGAACTTGAACTGCTGCTAGTGGTTGTTGTAGTTGTTGTTGTTGTTGAAGTACCTGCTGTTGAAGCTAACGCTGTACTAGCTTCCACGACAGTGGTAGTAGCAGTAGTAGCAGTAGTAGTTGCAGCAGTTGTAGTTGTTTCTGCTCCGACTGTTATAGTTGCACTACCAGGTCCATTATCATACGATATAATTGCTCCTAGATCAGCAGAAGCTTCTTCACTTCCTGCAGTATGACCCGTGTTATCGATGAATCGTGAAGCAATACTCATAGGTGTTTTCTTATTACCTGCATTATCTAATTCATCATGATTTTCATATTGTACTAATTGTTCAAATTCTTCCATTACAATATCTACCATTTGAGATACTGGAAGCAATATTTGCCTTTTTTGCTCATTTAGGTAATTTTCGTGTTCGTAGTTAGTTACTGGATATACTGATTCTTCTTCAGATTTTATTGTACCATCTGGAAGTTTTGTTCGGTATGTACTATTAACCTGTACACCAGCTTCTATTAAAGTTATGTCACCAAACATTACTTTTTGAGTTTCGTAGTGATGCACAGAATCTGGATTATCATAATTCTTTTGTACATACTCCATTAAGTCATCTTCTTTTTTTGGCCACTCTGAGTATACATCCGTAATATTGTTTATTAGTAGTATTATCCAATCAAGATGAGGATCATCAAATAAGGTTTGTGCAAGTTGTGATGGATTTTCATTATCACGAATAGAATATTTTTCAAATAAGGTACTATACTTGTCTAAATCAGGTCTAACCTTTGTTCTTCTGAAAATATTTGTGCAAAGTCTGTATTTGAAAGATTCGTCATCTTTAACACCTTCACCAATATATACGTTTGGAAAATAAGAAAAATAAGAAGCCATATTAGTACCCGTTTATCATGTCTCTTTGTGTTACCATTCTAGTTTCTGTGAAACTAACAGTCATTTGTAGTGCTGGAACTTGAACAGAATTTGCATGTCCAAATCGTTTAAATGTAGTATATTGACCATCTGGAGTGTAATTTACATTAATTCCTGTACATACTGAGGTATGCATTCTAAAATGCAGTCCATGTTGACCATCACCTCTGTCCAGTTGAGTTTGGTCTGGATTTAATCTCATAATTTTAAGGTGGTATTTGTCAGGAACTTCCATATATCGATATTTTGGTACAAAACCATTAGTATCAGATCCAAGAAAATCACTAACATCATCAGAAATACTACTATCCGTAAAATCAGTCGCTTCTTTAATTTGATCAATTGCTGATTTAAAACTTTTACTCTGATTTAAAGTAATTTCATCAATAGCATTTCCAGAACTAATAATTGGTCCTGAACCTATCTTTATATAATCTATAATTGCTTTTACTTCATGTGCTTCTGCTTCATTTCTAGATAAAAATTTAAAGTTAAATGTATGGGTTCTAAATGCCATACTATTAAATACTTGTTCTGTAAAGGGATTAAACACTTTACCTTTAGATAGGGCTAACAATGAGCTTGCACTGGTATTACCTGCCAAACCAAGCATATTATTAAGACCATTTGCTGCACTAGCAATAAGAGAAGCTGCAAATTCTGGTGATCCTCCTTGAGCTGCTGCTTGTACCGATTGAGCAATTCGAGTCATATCACTACCATCCATATCACCACCTGCTAAACTCGCAGCCATAACACCAGCAACACCAACATCTGTTCTTGAATATGCTGGATTATATGATGTTGATAATTGTGGAGGCATTGCTACATAACATGCATGGGGATGGTAATCTCTCTGCACTTTATTATTAGGTAAATTTTCCCCGTAATATTTTCCCTGCGAGTCCTCATATCTAATTCTACTTCTTCTAATAGCAAGATAATCTATTGCCTCTGTTGGTCCATCTGCGTCGTTACCACTAGCGGGAACTGGTGTTGATTTTGGATATTTAAAAACTGCCAAGGTTTCGACCTAAATACTATGTGATCTTTATATATTTATGCGATATAAGCAAGGTAAATATTTTCCACGACTTGTTAGCAAGTATAAAGGTGATCCTCGTAACATAGTTTACAGATCATCTTGGGAATATAAGTTCATGCTTTGGTGTGATAAAACTCGTTCAGTACAAGAATGGGGTAGTGAAGAGATTGCAATACCTTATATATCCCCTGTTGATGGTAAACGCCATAAATATTATCCAGATTTTTATGTGAAAGTGAATGGAAAAAAATATATGGTTGAGGTAAAACCTTCTAAACAAACCAAAGAACCTAAAACACAAAAAAGACATACTAAAAGATATATTTCTGAAGTTGTTACTTGGAGTGTTAATAAGGCAAAATGGAAAGCAGCAACAGAATTTTGCATGGATCATAATTGGGAATTTATGTTAATAACGGAAAAGGAACTTAAAGTATAATGGCAGATATAAAGTATCCCCAGGCAGCACGATATAATTCTCTTCAGAATTTTACTTCGTTTTTTAAAGTAAAGGATAATCATCCTAGTACTACGAATCTATATTCTGTTCATTTTGCAGCACCACCTTGTTTAAGGTTGTCTGGTGGATCAACATCTTCACAAGTATTTGAATCGGATCGTGGTGATTTAAGTGTTCTTTTAGATTTTTATGCTAAAAATGTAAACCTTCCAAGTAAACAAATTACTACTGGACAACTTGTTAATGTAGGTGCACCTATTAAATATGCTACTGGCTCTGCTATGAGTCAAATTAATATAACTTTTCAAATACCCAGATCTCAGTATACAAGGAATTTCTTTGAGAGATGGATGCAAAAGATATCTAATGACGCTAATCAATATACAGACTACTATGATCATTATGTTTGCCCACAAATACTAATTCATAAATGGGAAAGAGGTGGTGGAGAAATGGCATTACAAGATCCTGCTTTGTTGCAACAATTAAGAAATAGCCAGATCAATCCATTAATGGCAAGACTGAATGAACTAACTGCTTGTTGGCAGATTCAAAAAGCATTTCCTTATAATATTGGATCGATACAATTAAATAATGATTCTGCACGACTTATGGATGTTACAATAGGATTTTATTACGAAAGATATAGATTCTATACTAAGGACAAATTTGATGATGATGGTAAGACTGGTGATGTAATGAGAAAACTTGCATTAGATGATACCTATCAACCAGATAGAATGACTGATGTTGCAACTGGAAGTGATACTTTCTGGTCTTCTAATCAAGAAGACGCTTGGAAAGGCTACTAAATATATACATATACAATCTTTTGATTTGAATACACTATGGCATTACCTAAGTTAAATGTACCTAAGTACACTTTAAAATTGCCCTCTGATGCACGTAGAATTGTCAATTACAGACCATTCCTCGTTAAAGAGGAGAAATTGCTTCTTATAGCAACCGAAACAGGTGAACAAGCAGATATCGTTAAAGCAATTAAGGATATTATCACCGCATGTACTGATATCAGTGATGTTAATGAGTTATCAACATTCGATATTGAATTCGTTTTCTTACAGATTCGTACCAAATCCGTTGGTGAGAATGTAACTGTAAGTATCACTTGCCCTGATGATGGGGAAACACAAGTTGAAGTGGAAATACCTTTGGATGATATTAAAGTTATCAAAGATAAAAAACACAAAAAAGAACTACAATTATCAGATGATGTCATAATTACAATGGGTTATCCAAGCTTGGATACTTTTGTAAAAATGAACTTTACTGCTGAGGGTGGTGCTGGTGTTGAGCAAGTATTTGATATGGCAGCTAGTTGTGTAGAAACAATTACTGATCCTAATCAAGTATATGATTGCAGAGACCTTCCTAGAAAAGATCTTTTAGAATTTTTTGATAATCTGAATAGTAAGCAATTTGGTGTTATTCAAGGTTTCTTTGAATCTATGCCTAAATTGTCTCATACAGTCAAGGTTACAAATCCTGAAACAAAAGTTGAGAGTGATGTAGTACTGGAGGGTCTAGCAAGTTTTTTCGGCTAGCACTTCTTCATACTAGTTTGCGTTCATATTATGAAGGCAATTTTGCCTTAATCCATCATCATAAATGGAACATTGAATATATTGATAATTTGATGCCTTGGGAAAAGGACATTTATGTAAATATGTTAATAAAATTCCTACAAGAGGAAGAACGTAGAATGAAGGAGCAGAACAACACGGGTGGCTAATACTAAAATCCAAGCATATAAATTTGTAAGCCCTGCTGCAGGAAGAGCGATGGGTGGAGCCGTTGCAGCTGCTCGTGTTACTACTCTTGCTATTAATAGGTTAGGTGGCACTATTACTAGTGTTGCTAATGCTACCAAAGATATAGAAAGGATTGCAGCTGCAAGTCAGAATTTAGAAAAGAAGCAAGAAGTTTTAGAAAGAAGAAGATTAAGAAGAGAAAAGGATCAAGATGCAGAGGAAGCAGCAGAACTTAGAAAGTTAGAAAAAGGAGATCCTGCTGCTGGACGAAAAAAACCAGATCAAAAGGCTAAGAAAGGAATTAAAGGTGCTCTTGGGTGGCTTGAGCAGTTTTTATCACCACTTGGTCTTCTCTTTAAGAAACTAATAGCCATTGGTATTATTAAAGAAACTTTAGATTATATTGGTGATCCTACAAAGATGGCCGAACTAGAATTGTTCTTACATAAGGTAAATGTTGTATTTACAAAGTTGTATGAATTTTCGTCAGGATTAGTTAATTGGGGTTTAGATGGATTTTCTAAATTAAGTGATCCAGAAGGTGATTTTGGTTCAAAAATTACGGGATTAGGACAATTAATCACGGGTATTATAGGATTAAAGTATCTAATGAACCCATTTAGTCTCATAGCTGATATTATGGGATTGATGGATTGGATGATGGGTAACACTCCTGGTGGTGATGCTGGTAAAGGTGGTGGTGATTTACCAAATACAAAATCAATAGCTAAAAAATATGGTAATGCTGCTGCTAAACAATATAAAAGTCTTTTAAAGCAGAATAAAAACGGAGCAAAGGTATTTTTAAACTCTCTTGAGAATGGTAAAAGTCTCAGGGGAGCAATGCGTGATGCTGAGAAAGCAATTAAAAGAATAGATTTAAATAAACCTAAGGCTAAAAAAGGACCATTGGGTAAATTAGGTGATTGGTTTAATAATAATATAAAAAGTAAAATTCCAACAAAAGACGCTATTGGATCAAAGGTAACTGGTATAAAGGATACTATTGGTGATTTCTTAGGTAAAAAGAAAACCCAAACTGGTAATCTTATGGACAATATAGGTCAAAAGTGGACTCAGGGTAAAAAGGGTTTTGGTAACTGGTTTAATAGAGGTAAAGATTGGATAATGGATACTGGTAGTAAGAAACTCCAGCAAGGTGTAGAAGTAGGAACAAAACTTTGGCAGAAAACTCAAACTGCATTAGCAAATCAAGCAAAGAGAATATCAGGTATGGTCAATGGCACTATTGATGGTGCTATAGGGGGATTTAATAAACTCAAAAAAGGTGCACAAGATACTGTTGTTAAAAAAATTCTTGCACCAGTACAAAGTTTATTAGATCCTTTATTTAAGAAAGTTGGTGGAATTGGTAAAAATTTAATTAGTAATCTAACCAATATGCCTGGTATAAAACCAATTTTAGATTATCTATCGACCAAGGGAATTAAAGGATTTAGTGGGTTTGGTAAATTAGCAAGTGAAATAGGACCAAAGTTACTGGTAGGTATCGGTGGTATTGTTAACTTACTATTCTCATATGAAAGATTTAGAAGTAAGGATTCATTAGGTGGTTTAATCGAAGGTGTATCTGGTATCTTTGATCTTAGTAGTTTATTTACAGGTGGTGCTGGATCTGGAGTTTCTTCTGCTTTAGATTTATACATGTTCGTTAGGGACATGATGCCTTTTATAAATCCTGAATGGGATTTGATGAAGCAAGAGAACAAACTTGTTAATGCATTAGGTCTTGGATCATTTAAAGGTCAAGTTGAAAATGTAACTAGTAAATTACCTCCTTTGGGTGATATTACTAAGATGTTTAAAGGTAATGTATCAGACCCTCTTAAGGAAGGTGTTTCGGATACATCTGACAAAGTTAAGAAGAAAGGTTGGTGGCCTTTTGCAGAAGGTGGACAACTTCAAGAGATGTTATTTGGTAGAATATGGAAAGGTGTTAAGAATATTGGTAAGAGTGTATGGAAAGGTGTTCAGAGTGTTGGAAATACAATCGGTAAGATAACAAGTAATCCATTAGTATCTACTGCCTTATCTTTTATTCCTGGTGCTGGTCCAATTCTTGCTGCAGTTAATGCTGGAGTTGCGTTAACACAAGGTAACCCACTTCAAGCTTTAATGGCAGGTGCTAATCATTTCTTCCCTGGTACTATGGGTAAGATTAGTGACTTTATGGACTCTGATTGGGGAAGACTTGGTACTAGCCTTATAACTGGAGATCTTAGAGGTGCTGCTAATATAGGTTTAAATATGATTCCTGGTGATTTAGGAGGATTTAAAGGTCATTTAACTAGCTTTATTAATGATCCAAACCCAATGAATTTACTTGGCAATATTGCTGAAGAGATGGGAATGGGTGGATTATTTAATGCTGTTACTGGATTTATGGCAGGTGATTACCAGCAAGCAATACAACAAGTAGGTGCTGAACTTGGTGTAGATCCAAAAGTTCTTGGAGTTGCTAAAAATATATCTGCAAATTGGTCTAAGGAAGGTGGTATATCACAAGAATATGTTATGCAGCAAGCATTGGACTTCATACCAATACCAGTTATTGTCGAGAAGATTCAAGCAATCCCTACTCCGATACCGATAAATATCGATGAGGGTGATGTACATGGTGCATTAACTGGATTAATGAGTAGGATGTAATGTATAGTAAAACTACTAAAATAAATCTCTATAAGTTTGTAGCGGTCAAAGATCCTGCTGGTAATGAGGGTGCTGGATTAGATGATCCAAAAACTGTTAAAAGTTTTACAACTAATATTAATACCAATACAAAAGCGATAAACAATCTTGGATTGACAATCAATTCACTTGCTAATGTTATTGTTGATATTAAGACTCTTAATCTTGAAAAATTAAATTTTGATATTGAAAATAGGAAAAAGTTTAAACCAGTATATAACAAACCAGAAAAGCAAAAGACATTTACATTTCTAAAAAAACTTTCTACAGGTAAAATACCAAGTTTCTTTGAGGGTCTTTTAAAACTTCTTGGTGCAGCATTTAAATGGTTTGTATTATTGCCAGCGATGAAGTGGTTGGCTGATCCTGCAAATCAGGATAAGGTAGTTAATATTCTTACAGGTATATCTAAAATAATTAAATTTATTTTTAAATTAACTGAGTTTGGTGTAACCAATACAATTGATGGATTATACGATCTTCTTAGAGAAGACGCTACATGGTGGGAACGACTGAAGGGATTTGGTCAAGCATTTATTGGATTGGGAACATTATTCTTAGGATTGAGATGGTTAAATCCGTTAAACATTGGAAGAACTATCGGTGATTTCAAAGGTGTGCTAAACTTCTTTAGAAACAATCTAAAGAGATCTTTGAAGATGATGAATGCACGTAAGTTGAAAATGCGTGGTGGTGGAGTAGTAGGTGGTGCATTAGCTGTAGCAGGAGGAGCTACACTCTTTATGCAAGGTCGTGAAGGATCATTTACTAATGCTGTTGTTGATACTGCAGCAGAAGTTGTTCCAGGTTTAAAACCAGATCCTGAAACTGATGTTGGTAAAAAAGCAGGTGATTGGCTTAGTGGTATTTTTAAAAGTACTGGTAATTGGCTTAGTGGATTAGGTAAAGGTAAAAATAAAGATGAAACTCAAGAAGCAAAACCAAAGAAGAAAGGTCTGTTTGGATTAGGATTTCTTGGATTGGCTGCAGGTGGTATGGTTCAACAGGCAGCTGCAGGTGGATGGATACAAGGACCACAATCAGGTTATCCAGTATCATTAGATGGTAATGGTGTAGATTTTATTGGTCATGGTACTGAATGGGTAGGAAGAAGTCAAGGTGGTAAAGCATATGTGGTACCTTATGATACTAAAGCTACACGTGCAAATCCAAATCTTACTTCTAATCGTCTTGACGAAGCAAAGAGATTAGGGTTCAGTCTACCTGGAATGGATGAGGGTGGACAATTTGATTTCTCTAAGAGATTAATTAAACTACACGAAGGTCTTAAACTTAATAAGTATACAGATAGTCAAGGTTTCCCTACTATTGGATGGGGTCATCAAATTAAAGGTAATTCACCAATTGATATTAAGAGTCGTCATAAGATTACTGAAAAGAGAGCAAATCAATTATTTTCAGATGACTTTAATCATCATTTGGGTTTTGCTAAGAAAATACCTGGATATGGATCTGCTGGTAAGCAACAACAGATTGCACTACACGATCTAACATATAACATGGGACCAGGTTGGCATAATGGATTCCCTAAATTTATGGCAGCATTCCAGAAGGGTGATTATAAAACTGCTGCTGCTGAATTAAGAAATAGTAATTGGTATGGACAGGTTGGTCGTCGTGGTCCAACTATTGTTAGTTTGATGGAGGGTACTGGATTAGGGGATGAATCATATTTACAAGGAATGGGATCTCTTCCATCAAGTGATAATAAGAAAAGTAATTTCTTTACAAGAGCATTATCAGGTGTTGGTAATTTCTTCTTTGGATCTCCTGCTCTTGGAGCAACAATGGGTTCCGCCCCTCAAGATAATAAGGAAGGAGGTGAAAAAGCTACTACTCCTCAAATTAGACAAGTATCTGATCCTGAAACTGGTAAAGGATGGAATCCAGGAAATATGCAAGATATGCTTGGTAGACCAGTGGTCTTATCTAGGAAAGCTGCCGAAGCACTTGGTAGAATGGTAAATGATTCAAAGGGTATCGTAAAGGGATCAGATATTAAAGCAAGTGGTAGAAGTGATTCTAAGAATAAGAAAGTAGGTGGAGGTCCAAATTCACCTCATTTATATGGAACTGCGTTATCTATTCATGGTAAGTCTGCAGCATGGATGAAGAAAAATGGTGATCAATATGGATGGAGAATGAATGATCAGGGTACTTTCCAATATACTGGTGCAGGTGCATCACGAGTTAAATTAGCACCTCATGGTTCTACTGGAAGTTTTGGTAGTGGAGCAGCAGCAAGAAACCCGTTTGGTGCATCATCCTCTTCTAAATCAATTGAGGAAGCAAGTTCTCCATCACAACGTGGTAATACTGGAACACAAGCAGAATTTAGATCACAACAACGAGAAAAGAAATCTCTTGAAAAATTCCAAAAAGATAGAGATCATGCTAGACAACAAATCCAAGAGAGAAGTCAAGAAACAATGAAACAAATTATGGGTCAAGTGAATGGATTAAATCAAGAAAATAGACAAGCAATTAATGCAGCAAGTCAATTGATACAACAACTAATGGGACAAAATTCAGGAGGTAGAACACCTCGATATGTTCCTGGAGGTGGACAAGGTGGTGGTCGTGGTACTGAGGGTGGTCTTAGTGGTATTTTAAGAACTACAGCAACTGTTCTTAATTCCTTCAACAATCCTTTGAGAGGTCTCTTTAAATGACGTTTAAAAGAAGTGGGTCACCAGGTGAAATTGAATTAGCAGTTACAATCTATAGAGATGGTGTAAAATTAACCAATGATGTAGGTGCTTATGATCTTCAACAATTTGTTAGAGGTGTTGAGATATATGAAAGTATAGAGCAAGCAACTCTTGAGTGTATGCTTATTTTTGAAGATTCTGCTGGTTTATTAGGTGCAATTACTGGATCTGAAATTTTTAGAATTAGTATTGGTAGTAGTATTATTGATAGAGTATATAATTTTAGAAGTTATGAAATTGCTTCTCGTTCTAGAACCAACCAAGGTAATGACATTTATATTATTAATTGTTGCTCAGAGGAGTATGTAAAAAATGAAACTACTAATGTATTTGGTAATTCTGATACTATTTTTAATAATCAAACCGAAGCCTCTCAAATAGTTAATCATTTAATTAAAAATAAAAAATATATTGGTAGTGGTAAAGCTTTATTTTGTCCAGAAACTTTAAATAAGCATAAGTTTGTTGTTCCTAATTGGAGAGTATTTGATACAATCTATTGGATTGCACAGAGAACAATTCGTAAGAAGCAATCTACTGGAAAAGGATATCAAAATGGATTTGCATTCTATGAGAATGGTATGGGATTCCATTTTAAATCTATTGATAAAATGATTGATGATATAAATGATGCTTCACAAAATGATGAAAGTAATAAAACAACAGGAAAAACCAGATTATACACCTATGAATATAGTCCTAAAGGAGTAGATGATGGTGCATCAGATCCATTTAAAATTAAAAAGGTTGTGTTTCCAAATGAAAGGAATTTTTTAAATGGTTTGAGGCATGGAACTTGGTCTGGATATAGTATAGGATTTGATCCTGTAACAATTTCATCATCCTTTATGGGAACAAGTACTGATATGTCTGTTGATGCATATCGATATTCCTTAGATGACATGTGGAAGAATATGTCGCATATGGGTAAAAATAGTGTCAATCCATTTAGCAAAACTGATAAAGAAGTTAAGAATATGGTTGATTACCCTAAGAGGGTACGTTACACAATGCTTCCAAATCAGAATTTTGATCCAAAGCAATTTAAGGCTACAACACCACAGAAAAGTAGGAACTATGAAGCATTAGTTGAATTACAAGCATATCAATGGATGAGATTTGAATCTCTTAAGACTATTAAGTTGCAGATTGAAGTACCTGGTAATTTAGATTTGTATGTTGGTGCAGGAATTAATATACTCATTCCAACAAACTTTGTGGGAGGATCAAAAAGAACTGATGATAGAAAGTATAGTGGACGTTATATGATTGCAGCATTAACTCATAAGACAACAGGTCAGGTTTTAATAACCGAAATGTTCCTTGTTAAGGATTCTGTGCTAAAATAACTAAATAATTATGTTGAATTAACATGACAACTATGAGCGAATTCGGAGAAAACCCTCAAGCAAAAAGAAGTCACGACCTAGAGCATGAAGTATACTTAGATCCAAAAGATCATAAGGAGCATATTAATCATGGGATGCTAGAGTATACTGAGGAAGATTTAAAAAATGTACATGCTGAATATGATGAATATCATAAAGGTGAAGAAGTTAATAAAAACGATGGTACTATTAACGACTATCATACAAGGCATGAAGATAAACACTTAGAAGTATACTGCGATAATCATCCAGATGCTTTTGAATGTAGAGTGTATGACGAGTGATATTGATAAGTATCTTCTAGGTCACTGGACTAATAAATATCAAGCACAATCAAATCCTCATTTCTTTTCTGAAGTACAATGTATTTGGGAAAAGGATGGGGATTGGTATTCTTCTATGAATTTTACTAGACAAGATGGTGCTGGTAATCCTTATAGAAAGAGAAAGCATAAGTTACGTGTAATATCAGATATAGAAGTTGTTATGGAGAATCATGCATTGGACTTGTCACATCACCCAGAGTGTGATATGATATTTAAGTTCGATGGTAATTGTTGGCATGGTAAAATATCTACTGATAAATGCTATGCTCAAGGTGCAAAAGTGATATCAGAAATTCATCTTTTTGGGGATAAAATACATACTATGGATCAAGGTATAAATCCTAGAGGTGATATGACTTGGGGTAGTAAAAATCTTTACAGGTTTACAAGAGTATGAATGTACAATATTTTAACGATCCTTTTCCTTTTATTATAGTTGATGATCATTATAATAAAGAGAAACAGGAATTAATTTGGAGAGAGTTAGAGTATTTTACTCATCCTGACAGGATGGAATCATCTATATCATCAGATAAAAAATTAGATGATTCAGCAAAAAATCCAGATACAGGAGAGACATTAAAAAACACTTATGTTGTCTGGTTAGATGATTTGTTTCCAGATAGAAAGTATTCTAGTATTTTAATGAATACGGAATTGGATGCAGATATATTAACTAATCATGGTCATTGGTATTATAACTGCCGTAATGTATCAAAGTATTATACTCAAGTTTTATATTATCAGAATAATAATGAGTACAAACCTCATCATGACATGTCTGTATATACATCATTAACTTGGTTTTATAAAGAACCAAAAGCATTTACTGGTGGAGATTTAATCTTTACAGAATTTGACATGAAAGTTGAACTGCAATATAATAGAACTATAATTTTTCCTGGTTCTTTACTTCATCAAGCAACACCTGTTACTATGGAAGGATCTGAATTTAATGGAATGGGTAGATATTGCATTAGTCAATTTATCATACCTGAAGATAATGGTCTAAGACGTAAACGTGAGAAAAAAGGTATCTATGACAATTAAATCTGTAAGACCTCCTCTTGGAGGATGGTTAGAAAAGAAACTTAGTAGACAAGAAATGGTTTTCCTATGGGATATAATAGGTGAGTCAGAGCAGGATATGAAAGAATTTCTTGCAGGTAATATAACTAAGAGCTCTTCATTGATAGATAGGGATGATTGGTTTTGGAACAATTGTCTACATGAATTATGTGGTAGATATACTAAGGAATTTTATAATATTGGTTTTAACTTTCCAATTAGTAAGAATGTTCCATACTACCTAGCAGATTTTTGGGTCAATCATCAATACCAAACAGAATTTAATCCATTACATAATCATTTTGGAATTTATAGTTTTGTAATTTGGATGAAAATTCCTACTGATTACAGAGAGCAGAAAAAACTTCCTATTGCACGTGCTAATTCACAAGAGATATCTAATTTTCAATTTAGATATGTGAATATGTTAGGAGAACCTTCTATGCATAATTATGAAATGGCACCATCACGAGAAGGTACTATGTTATTTTTTCCTTCAAAACTTTTACATGCAGTGTATCCATTTTATAATTGTGATAAAGAAAGAGTATCTATTTCTGGCAATATAGCATTAATGTTACCTGATACTAAAGAAGATGAGAGGCGTAAGTTTGTACCTAGGGATGATCATGATGATAAGGAAGCAGTATTTAAGTATCGTAAACAAGGCTAAATATAAAATGAGAAGAAACTAATCAGATAAATGCGGGAAACCATTGAAGGTATTACCAAAGAACCCCAAGTAAATTTTGTCGGTAAAGATGGATTTACTTGGTGGGTTGGTGAAGTAGAATCAAACGAAGACCCTATGGAATTAGGTAGGGTTCAATGTCGTGTACTTGGGTATTATACTAATGTACGTGGTGGTACTACTGCAGATCTTCCTACATCAGAGTTACCTTGGGCTACAGTATTACAACATACATCTCAACCAGGAAATGACGGACAAGGTGAATCTTCTGGACAATTGCAACCTGGCGCAATTGTTATGGGATTCTTTATGGATGGTGAAGCAGCACAAATGCCAATTGTAATTGGTGTTATGAGAGTTAATAAAGATAATAAGTCTAACGATAAGAAAAAATTTGCATTTACTGGAGAAACAATGGAGCCTGGACTTGCTCCTAATGCAGTACATTTACATCCAACAACACCTAATGATGTAACTGCAAGAACTAAAGCTGAAGGATATATTCGTAACTCTGATAATAATAGTGTTCCTTTACCAGGTGCTAAAAGCAGTAATGCTGGTGGTAAGGGATCACCTGACAACGTTGCAAATGCCAAAGGTATTAATGGAGGTTCAACAAATCCAAGTAAACCATCTCAACCTACAAAACCATTTGCTACTGCTAATGGTGTTGGTGGTCCTTGGAAATCATTAGATTATGAATTATCATATCTTGTTGAAGATATAGCTGATACTGCAGGAACTCTTATAAAAGCAGAGGGTGGAGATTTTCTTGATATTGTTTCTGGTAAATTAGTTACTGCGAAAGAACTCACTTGGAAAGTACAGAATTTCTTAGGTTCTGTTTTTGCACAAGTTGTTTCTGCTATTCGTCAGTCTGTAGCTAATCTAGCAGAATCATTATCCTTAGTTACTCTTGTGTCGGGTGCTATTGGTATTCCATTTGCAACTCTAGCAGCAGTTCAAGCAGCAATTACAGCAATATTAAAATCATTATGTATTATTGATAATCAATTATTATCATATATTTCTGATCCAGTTAGTGCTCTTACTAATAAACTCAATAGTTTCCTTGATGGTCTTATTGATAAGGCAGCAATGATTGTACAAGGAGTACAAGATACTATTGATAGTGTTGTTTGTAGTGTTAATAAGATCCTTGATTCAATTTCAGATTTAGTTACTACAGTTACTAGTATTGTAGATGGTATTGATAAGGCAAAAGAAATTATTGATGCTTGGAAGGCAGGTAGTGGTATTTTCTCAGCAGGAACTGACTTGATGAAGAATGGTCTTCAAGGAATTACTGGTTTGATTGCAATGTTTATTAAACTTACTGGTAGTGGTTGTAATAGAGAAGCAGAAGGTGGTAAAGATACTGTAGGTTGGTATCCTTTATTTGGTGTAACACATTGTACTGATGCAGAACTTGATGAAATTAATGCAATAAGAGGAGGTAGTAGAGGTAGTTGTGGTAGTAATGATAGTGGTGGAAATTTAATTGACAATATTATACATGAGGCTGATCCATTTCTAACTACAGCAAAAACATATATCAATGGTGCTTATGATTTGTTTATTGGTACTCCTGGTCGTCAAACAACAATTAAGAAAAGTCCAAGTGGATCTACTCATACTTCAGTTAGTTTAAACAACTATCAAAAAGCAAAGTATGAAGCAGAGAAGGAGATAAGACAGAGTAAAGTAGAGATGACTGATGAGGAAAGATCAAAGAAGGTTGAAGCTGCTGCTAAGAAGTCTAATAAAGGAAAAGGGGAGAATGGTAACATGGTTGCCGATCATTTCACTTGGGCAGGTAATCTTACTGAAGAAGTTCGTGGTGATGAATGTTGTAACGTTCATGGTGATAAAGTAGAGACTGTTTATGGTGATTATCGTTTGAAATGTGTTGGTGACTTCCATTTAGAAGTTGGTGGAGGAATGTTTGTGAGTGCTGAAGGTTCTCCTAAAGTTGTTGATAAGAAGGGTAATGATAAGAATACTAAGATACAGAAACATACAATCAAATTTGGATCTGATGTTGACATTAATACAGTAGGTGCTAAATTTGAGGTTCAAGGGGCAGAATGTAATATTGCATCCAAGAAAACTAATATCACTGCTACTGATATTGATTTTAAAGGAGATGGTGCTGTTAAAATTGCTGCTGGAGAAATTGTTCTAAGTGCTAATGCATGTGTTGACATACTTGCACCGACATTAAATCAATTAATCAATTTCCCACCAAAACCTGCTTTAAAGTCTGGTATCTTTACATTTATCGGTGGATCATGGGACACTGTAATGAAACCAGCACCATCTGCTGCAGATGCAATACCTAGATTTACTGTTACTAACCCTGTTGGTGTATGTAATTTCGTATTTGGTCCTACATACAATTGTACAACTTTAGGTGTTCATAACACCTATGCTAAAGGTGTTTACTCAGCAGCTGCAGGTGCTGCAGCAAGTATAACTGCTGGTGCAGCATTGAATCTAACTGCTAAAGGAGCAGTCAACGTTAAAGGTGCAACTATTTTCTTAAACTAAATTATGGCAAATTTTAATATGATGCCTTTGTTCTGCTCTCCGATAGCAGTTACAGAGATTGATAAAGATGTATGTAAACAACTTAGAGAGATATCTTCTAAAGTTACATGGTTTGCTAAAGGCGAACAAAAAGATACTGGATTTTCAGTCAGTAAGAATAAGAATATTTTAGATTCAGAAAATGGATTGCTTAAATATTTTTCTTCATTTACTGAGGAGTATATAAAAGAATTAAGTTTTGATTGTGATATCCAACTTACAACATCATGGTTTTCTAGGACAGAACCAGGAGGACGTTCTGGAAATATATCAAATTATAATTCTTGGTATACTGCTGTAGTATACTTTGATGAAGAGTATAGTAAGGATTGTGGAGACACTGAGTTTTATAGAGACAGTTATGGTCCTTTTCCAGTTTCCGATCCAGCAAGGTATAACATCTATAGTGCTGATTATTTTCCAGTGCTTCCTCAGCATAGAGCGATGTTAATATATCCTAGTAATTTAAAATATCGTATAAATGTAAATAGATCGAAAGAACTTAGACGTTCTTTTCAATTTAATATAATGCCTAAGGGTCGCATAGGCAATGAAGAATATTTATTTGATTACAAATGACAATGGAAGTATTAAAATTTAGTGATATGGATTGTGGAATCTGTCACAAGATGAGTAATTATGACTCAAGAGTTGCAACTGAATTAGGATTAGGATTTGTTCAGGTTATAATACAAGACAGACCAGTTTATAGAAAATACAGAGCTGTACTCTGTGCTCAGTATCCTAAAGTTGCTGGTATACATGAAGGTGCAGGTTGGCCAACGTATTTTGTTATGAGTGATGACAAACTCATTGGTGAAATAAAAGGTGGCATGGATAAAGGAGAATTTAGACAAAGACTGAAGAAGATACTTGACGATACCAGATAGATATGGTATGATGAATTAGTATAGAGTCTTATCCATGAATAACGAAAGGGAAAAGCAATTAGTGGAACTCAAGGACATCATTGAAGATTCCATAGAATATTTTTGTGATCAGTACATGGTATCAGGAGAGGTAGCATGGGAAATGGTTGGTGCATTATCCGACGCTAAACTTAAAGTGGAGTTTAAAAATGACTGATGTTCAAGATATTACAGAAGAAGAAGCAATTAATAATTTACCTTTCCTGTTATCAATGACGGAAAGGAATCGTACTGTATGGAGAATTGCATGTAAAAATGGATCTACTGCATTATTGTCACCAGTTATTCAATCTGGTCCTCCAGTAGATCAAGAAGTTATGTCAGTAGCTGAAGAATTTAGAGAGCAGTTTCTAGAACAAGTTGACAAGGAAGACTAAATACGTTAGACTTCACCAGTAAACAGGCAGACCGATGCGTCTTAAACGTCATGAATCTCCTAGAAAAATGGGACGTAACTTAAAATCTAAGTTAGCGTCTGCTCGTTTGCGTCAACTTAAGAAAAGGACTAAAACTCTTATCAAAAAATTGAAAGGTAATGCAGATTCTATTTCCTAATGCTTTCTATCACCAGTTCCAAGCACCAAATGCTAAAGAACTTATTGATACTATAGAATCTGATACATCTGAGGATTTACCACCTTGGTGTCATGATCAGAAAGCAACTGAAGAAAACTTTACATGGCAAGAACTATGTAATGTTAAAACTCTAGGAGTTAAAGCGGAGAAATATCTTCCTTTATTAGAACCTAGTATTAGGCAATTTGCTTCTGCATTACAAATAGATTTACGATATTATATGTGGAATCCTTGGATCAATAAGTATTCAAAAGGTGGGTTCCAAGAGACACATGATCATGCTAAACATGATTTCGTATGTGTCTTTTTTGTTAATGATGGAGATGATTTTGCTAAATTCTATTTCCATGATAGAAATGGTAATCAATTATCTCATAAGATGCAGACATTGATGAATGTAACGGATAGGTGGACTCCTGACGTTAAAGCAGGAGATATAATATTCTTTCCTGGTCATCAATTACATGCTGTAGCACCTCACAATTCTGATCTAATTAGATCATCACTCTCTGCAAACTTCGACATCGTAGAACCAAAATGAGATTAGGAATCATGTGCTCTGGTAATGGGAGCAACTTCGAGAATGTAGTTCACTCATGTCCTAAACATGATGTTGTGCTAATGGTGTACAATAAAAAGAAATGTAAAGCAAGAAAAAGAGCAGAAAGGTTAGATATACCTTGTGTTTATAGTAAAGATGAAGATGATATAATAAAAATATTTCATGCATATGAAATTGATATGATAGTAATGGCAGGATGGATGAGGATCGTATCTAAAAAATTCTGTGATGAATTTGCGGGTAGGATTATAAATTTACATCCATCATTACTACCAAAGTATAAAGGATTACATGCTGTAGAACAAGCATTAGAAGCAGGTGAAATTGAAACTGGATGTACAGTACACTATGTTACAGAAGAACTTGACTCTGGTGATATAATTAGACAGCAAGTAGTACCTATATTACCTGGTGAAACAATAGAATCATTAACTAGAGCAATACAACAGGCAGAGCATGATCTCTTACCACTGGTAATTAATGCACATTGATGGAAAATTTTATTAGAGAATATAATATTGATACAGATATATGTGATGAATTAATCGCATACTTTCACAGATCCGATATTGCACCTGGAACTGTTGGAAGAGGGGTAGTTAAAAGTGTTAAACACTCAACAGATGCTGAGTATACAGATTTTTCTGTCCCTGTTATGAATGAATATCTTAGACAACTTTATGTTTGTTTAGATGAATACACAAAAGAATTTCCATATGCTACTTATTATGCACCATTTGATATTTTAGAACCTGTTAGAATACAATGGTATAAACCAGGTGAAGGATTTAAAGTTTGGCATTGTGAAGAGAATGGAGAAGGTATATTACCACGTAGACATTTAGTCTATATGACATATTTGAATGATGTGCATGATGGTGGAGGAACACATTTTTATCATCAAGATTATACATGTAAAGCAAGAAAGGGTAAGACTGTGATTTGGCCATCACAATGGACTTACACACATCGTGGTGAAATATCACCTACAGAACACAAATATATAATAACAGGATGGTGGGATTTTCATGAAAGTGAAGAAACATATTATAGACAATGAGAGGGAGTACAAAAGATCTCTAATTAGAAAGGGTGCCCTCAACATATTATGACACATCAACCAATTTGTTTTACTGATAGATTGCTTTGGGAATCACCAACAGCATTACCAGATGCAATGATCGATTCAATTATTGATCATTGTAGTAATTTAACATATGAAACTGCTCAGACAGGAAACCATACAGAAAAGAACGAAGAACTTAAAAAATGGCGTAATACTGATGTTGCTTGGATAGCTTGGGATGAATGGATTGCTGGAATTATCCATAATCAGATGATCCTTGCTAATAATGCTTATTTTAATTACGATTTAACACAATTTGATTCTAAAATTCAAGTAACAGTGTATAATGGAGAGGAAAATCAGCATTATAACTGGCATGTAGATAATGGTACTAATGTTCTTAATGATCCTGAGCAAGAGAGGAAACTTTCTTGTTCTTTAGTTCTTAATGACCCTGATGAGTATGAGGGTGGTGAAATTCAATTTCATTATCATAATGCTTTTTATCAATCTATTAAACCACCTAAAGGAACTGCTATCATTTTTCCTGCATGGTTACCACACAGGGTAAGACCTGTCCGAAAAGGTAAACGCACTTCTCTCGTTGCTTGGATGAGAGGTCCATTCTTTAAATAAAACTATGACTAAAAAAACTCTGAAAAAAATTGACAAAAAAGGACGTGAAGAAACTTGGGAGTGGGAAGAAACTCCTGAAGTTAAGGAGGCATTAAAAAAACTACATTCTCATGGAAATAATTGATGATTTCTTACCCCCTCGTGTATTTGAAGAAGTTCAACGTGCACTCATGGGGAAACAATTTAGTTGGTATTTTATTCCTTATGTCAATCATGATAATGATCATGAAAGGAACAACCTTAAATGGTTTGAATTTTGCCATTTACTTTGGGATCCTGATGGTGGAATGTGTAGTGAATCAGCACAGGGTATTATAGACATATTTAAGGATAGATTGAATGCGTATATGTGGTTGCGTATTAAAGCAAATTTAACTACTAATACTATAGAAAATGAAGATACAGATTTTCATACAGATTTTACTCATCCAATGCCTGTTGATAAAATAACTACTGCAATCTATTATGTTAATACTAATAATGGATATACTGAGTTTCTAGATGGTAGAAAGGTAAAGAGTGTTGCTAATAGATTATGTAAGTTTCCAGCACATATGAAACATCAAGGTGCTAGTTGTACTGATGCAAAATCTAGGGTAGTTATCAATTTTAATTATTTTGATACGTTAGGACAACCATCCTTGCGTCACTAATATAGTATAGCTTATAAATAGACGTGTAGCAAATCGTGTGATGATTCGTGGGAACTAAAAAGATATCGCAATTAGATACAATCGCAGACTCTAATTTGTCAGGAGAAGCAATTCTTCCAGTGGTTGTATCAGATCCTTTGATACCGAATAGGAAGGCAAAGGTTAACCAATTATTTAAAGGATTGTCGCAGGGGACCAAAACGGATCCTGGATTGTGCTTTGACTTGGACAGAGATACTGGATTATACCAGACGGCATATGATCAATTAGGTATCGGTTTTGGTGATGGTGGTTTATATTTAAGTCGAATTGCTAATAGTTCTACAAGTTCATCATTATACATGACTGCAGTTGATGAAACAGCAGTTAATGCAGATATTGTTTTATCACCAAAAGGAACGGGTTCTGTTAAAGTTACGGGTCAATTCTTGATTAGTGACCAAGAGTTTGTTCTACAAGATGCACAAGGTCCGCAAGCACGATTTGAGGTAAGTAATATTGGTACTGGTACTACAACTCGTATCTTTACTTTCCCTGCTATCACACAAGGTAATGGAACAGTCGTTGTTGGTGATGATACTACACAGACGTTAAGAAACAAAACCATTCTTATTGATGAGGATAATTTTGTACTTAATGATGGTAGTGATGAAGCAATATTTCAATTAAATTATACTGATTCTCAAACTCAAAGGAGATCTTTCTTCTTACCTGATGCTGGTACAGTAACAACTACTGCTGAACCTACCAACATCATCTACATTAATAGATACAAAATCTACACAAACAATTCTGAATAAAACATTTGCAGCACCTAAGTTTGCAGCAAACGCAGAATTGGCAACAAAAAATTTCCAGTTTAATACTGATGCACTATCAGCAGATAGAATTATTACAGTACCTGACTTGAGTCTAACTCTTGTTGGTGTTGATAATGCTCAGACTCTTACTGCAAAAACAATTATCAATCTTATATTAGCGGATTCTATTGATGCTACAAAGAGATTGACATTTAATCTATCTAATCTTAATACATCAACAAACAATTCTGTAGGTTACCCTCCTACTGATACGCTAAATAATCCAGGTGCAGTTAATATTACTGTACTGGAGAAGGCGACACAAGATCTATTAAATAAGACCTTAGTTCAACCAAAGATAAAGAATACTTCTAATTCACTGAATACAGTTACATTAGACACATCTAATATCTCTGGAAACAGAACGATCAAGTTCCCTGATTCTGATGCCACACTATTATCTACAGACAACGTAACTGTTGATGATGTTAACTTTGGTGCTGGTATTGGTGCAGAAAACTTAACTGGTCGCACACGATTACAACAATTCTTCTACGCAGGTTTCTAATTAATTACAATGGCTAAAACAGGACTTTTAGGACAATCTAAACCAGCGGCTACAACCAATACGGTTCTGTACACAGCAGCGACTGATAAATCTGCTAGTGCAGTGTTAACGGTAGCCAATGATGGTACTGCTGCTACTTACAAAGCAGGAATTAAAGATTATGCTCAGAACTTAGCGATGGATGCATCGACATATAAGTTTCATAAAGGTGATATTATAACCAATCAAAGGTTTACATTATCATCAAACATTCCAAGTAGTGCTAATTTACCACCTGGTACTCAATTAACTAGTAGTGATGGTGAGAAGAAAGCAAAGTTTCATGCATTTTATATCCCACAAAGCACTGAGATTGATGTACAATCAGTATCCATAAGAGTTTTAACTACTAGTGCTATTTCTGGTGACTGGAACGAAGGAACGACAATAACAAAAGGAAGTGGTGGTAATACAACAACAGCAACTGTATATGATGCTTATAGCACATTTATCTTAGTTGGTCCAAGTACAATTAATGGAAGTGGTAGTGAATTTGCTGCATCTGATAGTGTGACTGCTGGATCTGGTGGTACTGCAACGATTGCCACAGGTGGTGTTGGTGCTGCTGGTAATGAGTTTGTATTATCAACTGATGGTTCAACTTTTGGATTTAAGGCAGCAAGTGGTGACTATAGTCTATCATTATTTCAGGACAGAACTTATAAGTTTGATGTTTCTCATGCATCAATGGCAAACTTAGACTTTAGTTTATCTACAGTTGTCAATGGTGAGTGGGGTCCTGATGGAACTGCAGGTAACTCTGATGATGGTACAGAATATACTGATGGTAGAACTGCAAGTGGAACTCCTGGTAATGCAGGTGCTCATGTCACGTTTGATTTCACAGTAGGTAACCCTGCTACTACTTTATACATTTACGATGGCACAACTGGTACTGCTGCTAACTCTGGTTATGGTGGTACTGAAAGAGCGATATCTACATCTTCTAGTGCTCAGTATAATTCAATTTATGTCTATGATGTTGAAGGAACTTGGGTTAATAGTACCGATGGTTTCTTAGCAGATAGCACAACTTATACAGTTTCAGGACAAACTGCTGGTAAGTGGGGTGTGGTGAGAGATTATACTGGATCTGCACTTAAGGTTATTCAGGGTGCTGGATCTGGTGCTTTTGCTGGATCTGATATATTTCTTGATTCTCCTCTTCTAACAGGGGCAGCAAGATCATTCTGTACAGTTAGTAGTATAACTACTGATACAACAGTACTTGAAGCACAACATTATATCGTAGATGATAAGAATGTTGCCTCAGGCACTTATGATAGAGTTACTTCTGTCGTACTTGGACCTGGTGAGAGTTTAATTGTTCAAGCATCTGCTCAGAACAATGTGTTTACTCTCGATGGATTCGAGGATGCGACAAGCGAATTAGGCGTTCGTAACTACACATAGTCTCAAATAAATAACTAGAAAGTTTTAAGAAATGGCTCTTACTAGACTCAAGAATATTATTACGTCCCGTACGGGACGTATCATATATGTCAACCCAGATGATTTTGATGCCTCTGATGCTATTGATAACAGAGGTAACTCTGCATTGCGTCCGTTTAAGAGTTTGCAACGAGCATTTCTTGAAGTAGCAAGATTTTCATATAGAGTTGGATTAAGTAATGACGAATTTGATGCTTTCAGCATCATGCTCTACCCTGCTGAATATGTGGTAGACAATCGTCCTGGAGAAATCATGTATACAAATGTTCCTCCAATTGATGCTAACTCAAATTTAGATTTAACGTCACCTAACAATGTATTATACAAATATAATTCCATCGAAGGTGGTATTATTGTACCTAGAGGTTGTTCTGTTGTTGGTACAGACCTTAGAAGAACTAAAATAATTCCAAAATATGTTCCGTATCCTACAACATTAGCATCACAAGGTATTAACACAGAAGCACAAGTTCCACCTAGAACTGCAATCTTCAAAGTTACTGGTGGTACATACTTCTGGCAGTTCTCATTCTTTGATGGAGCAGAAGAAGGTGTATACTTTAAACCAGACTCTACTGCAACCTTAGCACCTAAGTTCTCACACCATAGACTTACATGCTTTAACTTTGCTGATGACGTAAACAAATTAAGTACTCTTATAGCACAAGGTAATGTTCCTAGTGGAGACTACTCTGCCATTCCTTTCATTGAAGATAGAACAGATTTAGAAATATATTATCAAAAGATATCTAAAGCATTCGCTACAATTCCTGATACATCTGGTATTCCTTCTCAAGACCAAATACAGGCAAGAGTTGAAGAGAACAGAATTGTTGGTCCAATTGCTGATGAATATAGAGTTAGTGCCATTTCAGCGAATGGTACAACTGCAACAGCAACTACTGTTGATGCTGGTGGTAACAATACAGATCATGGTTTCTCTGTTGGTGTTAACATTAATATCAGTGGTGTTACTGGATCTCTAGGTCCACAACCTCAGGCAGATGCTGCACTTTACAATGGTTCATTCACTGTAACAGCAACTCCAAGTGAGAGTTCATTCTCATATCAATTATCTTCAGAACCATCTGGTGTTGCTGATGGTACCAATATGGTTGTTAAGACAGAGATTGATACAGTTGACTCTGCTTCACCATATGCATTTAACCTATCACTAAGAAGTGTATGGGGTATGAATGGAATGAAGGCAGATGGTTCCAAAGCAACTGGTTTTAAATCAATGGTTGTTGCTCAGTTTACTGGATTGTCACTACAAAAAGATGACAGAGCATTTGTTAAGTATAATGCATCTACTGGTGCTTATGATGCACAAGCAACTGGATCTGGTGCTCACTTAGATGGTTATGCTGAGTATAGAAAGGATTGGGGTCATAGACATATTGTCGCAACTGATGACGCATTTATTCAGGCAGTTTCTGTGTTCGCTGTTGGATATCAAGCACACTTCACATGTGAGCGTGGTGCTGACATGTCAATTACCAACTCAAACTCTAACTTTGGTAATAATGCATTAAGAGCAGCAGGATTTAAAAAGAAATCATTCTCTAAAGATAAGGCAGGTACTATAACTCATGTTATTCCACCTAAGACATTACCAGTTATTTCTGTTACATGTACAGGAACAAGTGGTGCAACTATATTAACACTTCCTTCTGATGGTTCAATTTATGGTGTCTTAACTGGAATGTCAGTAACTGGTACTGGTGTTCCTGCTGGTACTACTGTTGTTAGTAAGAGTGATGGAAATAATCAAGCAACTATTAGTGCAGCGTTAACTACTACAGTTAATAATAATATTATATTTGGTGATGAAACATCTGTTAACTGGGTTAACATTGATATTCAGAGAACAAAAGGTATCAATGCTAAACTAAGTTCTATGGGTGGAACTTCTGGTTCTAGGTTATATCTATTTGGATATACTGATGAGAATTCTCCACCTACTGCTAAGGTACAGGGTTTTGCTGTTGGTGCTAGACAAGATGGTACTGGTGCAAGTGCAATACCTGATAAACTTAATGTATTATTAAATGCAACTTCATCTGCAACTGAACCTACAATTCAATCAGCAAGAATAACTCCTGCTGGACCTGCTATTTCAAGTATTGCTGCTGGTGCTGTTGGATCACCTATTCAATATGATAGTACAATATATGATTTAGATAATGATAGTACAGCAGAAACTACAGGTGGTTGGTATCTTTCTGTAGATCCTGATACTTCTACAAATAGTATATACACAACATTAAGTACAAATACAGATTATAATAATGTTGCGTTTACACCAACAACATTTATTAAGAGAATTGCTGACCCAAGAGATTTACAAGATAGAACATATCGTGTACGTTATGTGATTGATAAGAATAAGACGAATCCTCTACCTAGAGATCCGTTGAGTGGTTATGTTATGCAACCAACTAATACTAGTGATAGTAATTATAGTTTGGATGGATGTTTCTACATATATGATATTGAAAAAGTTCAAGCATTTGAGAATGGTGTTGCTGATGGTATATTTTACTTAACTCTTCTTTATGCTTCTGTTACACCTGGTGCAGCAAACTTCAATGATAGGAAGTTCTCTCAGAATGTTAATGAAGTATATCCTACATTTGATAGAGACAATCCTGTTTCTGATCCTGAACGTGCATATTCAAAAGCAGATGATCTTACAATAGGATTGGTATACTCTACAAATAATTTAACACCTTATAATACTAATAAAGATCCTAAGAGATCTATTACTAAAGAGGGTATTTGTAGATTGGTTAAAGATACAGGATGGAACACACCAGGTACTCAATTTGCATACACTGGTGGTACTGATGGTGCAGATGGTAATGATGGTAATGGTAGTTTAACTGGAACCAAACTTACTGCACGTTCAGGTGATGAAGAAGCAAGAAAAATAAGTGTTCGTGACTCAGGTGGTTCTAATGTACC
>Ga0163179_10000244_pt1 | contig 38422 bp, 28 predicted proteins | sample AtlANTMetagenome_FD_109643 | JGI IMG/M metagenome (GOLD analysis project Ga0163179, IMG submission 109643) | Marine eukaryotic phytoplankton communities from the Atlantic Ocean - Atlantic ANT 2 Metagenome | ecosystem: Environmental > Aquatic > Marine > Oceanic | place: North Atlantic Ocean... | reverse complement strand
GAACAGGAGTCAACCGCGGAGTTGAGCAGAGGGGGCGAAGTCCACCCGACGGAACCCCCTCTGCTCGCTCCCACCTGTCCTCTTGGACGATTGGAATCCTCATCTTCTGCTAATCAATCATTGTGGTTTTGATTACCCTCAAATGGGTGTTTTCGAAAGATTCTTGCGATTGCCAAAATTGGTATTCATTACCAAGATTTCCAGCATCTACTTCAGCATCATTCGGAGCTCTTCAACCGAGCGCATTTCATCGAAGTAGATGGTTTCCAATGAATCGTAGAGTTCTTTGTCACCTAACGTTTCAATCATAGGTAGGATTTGCCCATATGTTTCACTTGCTTTCATCTCAGTTTTGTAAGCCTCTTTCAGCATCTCAGTGTAATCCATTGTATGGATAATCTCAGTATCTGCTCGATCTGTAGTTGCTACCCCATCCAATTTTACAATTGCAGCTCGGACAGCAGCAGCATGTGTGGTGGATTCCGTGACTTCTTCGGAAAAATGTGCAGAAAGTTGTAGTCTATGAATCCCAGATACATAGGCAGAATAGTGCGCATACATCGCAATGGCACGTAATTCCCAAGCAAGTGCACCATTGAGCGCATCGATAATCCCTGAACGATTCATTGTCATCAGTTGTCGCTTAACACGGAATCGAATAAACCATTGGAATATACTGTTTTGACCCATATCGAATCGGTCTTACAGCCGGTAGGCTTGAAATCGAGGGGCTTGACCGCTAAACATGGCTGTCAGGCGGGTTCGAGCAATCCTACTGACTCTCATTCTATTTCTTGCGCCTCTTGCAGGATGTTTCGGTTCGACTCAAGAAGAGCCTCAAACAGAACCGACTCATTGGCTCCCTCCTGTAGAGGAGCGTTTCGATATGATTTACCAAGCGGATGATGTGTTTTCACGTGTTTCATGGAATGGTTCGTATGGTATCGATGAACCCCTATCCGTCTTTGTCCCAGTTCCAGAGATTGATGCTTCGGATGGAGGAGCAGGAGTTACTGGTGGCGCTGAGGTACATCTCGGTCTTTGGCTTCCAATCATCGAGGGTTGTGATTGGGGCTCTGCTGAACTGCCTGCTGAATGCCAGGTGCCAGTCATAGCAGAAATCGGTCCTTACTACGATGATGGTGACGTTGATGCGTTGACTCCCGCGGATCGGCTTGGACGCTTCCTCATCGAGAATTTCGTTCCTCATGGCTATGGTGTGGCCCAGGTATCTGTTTTCGGGACAGGAGAATCAAATCACTGCATGGATTTGATGGGTTACGATGAACAGGCAGGCATCAAGGCAGCGGTAGATTGGCTTGGTTCTCAAGCATGGTCAAACGGTCGTGTTGGCGCAATAGGCAAGTCCTACGATGGTAGCACACCTTGGAATGCCGCTGCATCAGGCTCTGACCATCTCGCTACAATCGTTCCAATGTCGGGTCTTATTGGAGTCCATGATTTGATGTGGAGAAACGGTAGCATGGAGGCTCGAGGTGCAATCATGCACAACGGTGTGTACGGTTCTTTCGGTCTTGATGGAGATAGTGGTGATATCGAAAATGCCTGTGAAGGTTATGTCGAGGGATATTATGCTGGACCTGCAGCTTACATGACTGGAGACAACCTTGGTTGGACAGGTTCAGATTATTGGGAGGAGCGTCATTTCCTTACTGGTGCTCTTGATGTGTACAATGGTTCGATCTACATCATCCACGGGATGCAGGACTGGAATGTTGATCCCCACATGGCTTTCCCTGCACATCAGATGTCTATCGACGCTGGTTTCGATGTCAAGGGACTTTACGGTCAATGGGCACACGATTACCCTGATAGAGAGAGCGGACATTCCTCTCTATCGAGTGGACGTGGCGCAGAAGCGTATCCATACACGTTGCGATGGGATTGGGCCGATGACCTCCTTGAGTGGTTCGATTTCTATCTAAGAGATGTTGGCCCACAGCCTCGACTAATAGCTGAGATTCAGGATAATATGGGCGGTTGGCGAGCAGAATCAACTTACCCTCCAGAGGATACCGAGTGGCTAATGTTGGGTATGGATGAATGTGAGGTTCTTTCTGGTGGAGCAACGATTACCTCTACGAGCCAGACGACCATTGAATGCCCAATTTTTGAGAATGAAACTCGTATAATTGGAACGCCGACTTTTCATGTTGAGGCACAAATCTCCCTATTGGCAACCTCGGGCCATCTCTTCGTAGAGATGGTTCGCGCATCCGATGGAATGCATCTTGGACATGCGGTTATGGATCTCAGATTCCACGCTGGTGGCAAGGACGGGCAAGTCCTAACACCTGGAAGCACAGTGATTGCTAAAATGGAGTTCTTTGGCATGGATGTCGTTGTTCCAGCGGGAGATGGGATTCAGTTACTCGTTAGCCAAACCGGAGAGGATTACATCCCAAGTCCAGTTTCAACTCAGGCAGTTACAATTTCGCTTGATGGAAATAGCGCCCTTGGCCTCTCAACAGTGGATCGGACCTGTGAAGACCTCTTCCTTCCACCTATGCATGAGATGTATCCACAATGTTCCATGGATGATAACTCAGAAGAGTAATCGCTATTGAAACAGCATATTTTTGACTGAATTGCTGTAATCCCCCATAAATGGGTTCGAAACACATAGTGGCATCTAGTGCCGCCACTGGAGCATTATTGGCAATTTTCATCCTTGGAGTATTTGTCCTAGCCGAGATAGATCCAGGTTCATTTGGAGGATTATGTGGTGGTTTTTTTGCGCTATCGGCGCTTTCAGCTTACATCGTCAATGAGATATCGAAACGGGTCGATTGGCCAGAAGTAGGTCTCAAAACCCTCATTCCTGTGGCATTTATTACATCGATAATTCCCCTATTTGGACCTCTATTTGGATTACCAAATAACGAACCAATTACATTAGTCACAGTGGTCCTTTTTGGTGCGGTTGGAGGAGCATTTTGGAGTATTCCTTTTGCAGGTTGGGCATTTTACAGTGAAAGAAAAACCACACAAATAGTCGGTCCATCTACACCTATGCCTGTAATATTGACCGAATCAGAGTGATTGCTTTGAACGTGACATCAAGAAGTTCGGGTGTGAACCTCAGCGTCTGGGTCTTAGTTGGCTTGTTATTCGCTCATTCTGCCATAGTGCCTGCGGCCGCAGAGGAGCGGTCTTCACCGACGATTACACATGCCATCGATCGTCATGATTGGCATTCAAACGAGGTAATCGAGGTTACAACCATCATCTCGAATTCACCTTACAATGCGCTTTACACAATCCAATGGTCTCTTTTCGGTTCTGGAACTACTCCATTACTTCAGGGAAATCAGATATTCCAGACTTCAGGCTCTTCGGATTCAACTGTTTTTGATATCTATGGTTTCTACATGGGTGATCGGTTATACAGTATCGAAATCGAAGTTTTGGATTCAGTTGGTTCACTTATTGAATCTACAGAAATCACCTTTTTTGTTATTGGACAGACCGTTACTCCTTCCTACTCAGATTTGCTTGTCTTCGGTGATTCTCTTAGCGATATGGGCAATGCTCGTTCAGCCCTCAATGTCCCTGATGTCCCCCCATATTGGCAAGGTCGATTCTCAAATGGCCCCGTGTGGGTTGAGCATGTTAGTGACCGTATGGGACTTTCAACCTCAATAGGCACAGGTTCATCGGCTGGTGACAATCGAGCTTTTGGCGGCTCACAAACTGGAGCTGGTAACTCCTACATTGTACTCCCCAATGTTGGGACCCAGATTACGGCGTATTTTGCAAACGTACAGGCTACTGTTCCACCAGGCTCCATAGTATCCCTTTGGGCTGGAGGAAATGATTTCCTCTACGGGTCAGCTAATTCTAATGTAATCGTCACGAATATGGAAGCCCATATCCGTCAATTATCGACGGCAGGGGCGACCGAGTTCATCATTCCAAATCTCCCTCCTCTAGAATTGACTCCCGAGATTTTGAGCAGGACCCAAGCACAGCAGTCCACGATACGTTCCGAAGTTATCTCGTACAATCAGAAGTTGTCAAACCTTGTAGGGAACCTCTCCGCAGAACTCAATCTTACAATTCACATGGTCGATGCGTGGTCAATATTCCATGAGATTGTTCAGAATGAGGAGCATTTTGGTTTCACAGATACACAATCCGCTGCGTGCCGAGGTGGTGTCAGCCTTCTACCTCTGCCAATCTGTAATTCTGGTGATCCAATCTCTCCTAATGTGGATGAGTATCTATTCTTCGATAAGGCCCACCCTACCCGGGTGATGCATCAGACAATTGGTCATCTTGCGATTGAAGCAATTGGTGAGCTAGATATTGATGGCGATGGTATTTCTGATGCAAACGATCTCTGTAATTGGACTAGAAATGAAACCGTTGATTCTGTAGGTTGTTCATGGGAACAAAGAGATGGGGACGAAGATGGTGTACCAAATGGTGACGATGTTTGCCCGAATACCGATGCTGGGGCTAACTCAATTGATGCTTCTGGATGCGCAGATAATCAGCGTGATTCCGATCAGGATGGCTTAGTCGACTCAATTGATCCATGTCCTGACGGTCCTTCTGGCCTGGATTATGATTTGGATGGTTGTGCTGACGTGGCTGATTCCGATGATGACAATGACGGCCACGAAGACACTGACGACGAATGTCCTCGAGGAACAATCGGGCTTCATTCTGATGATTTGGATCAGGATGGTTGCAATGATTCAGAGGATGATGATGATGATGGCGATGGCCTTAGTGATGCGGACGAAGAAATTCTCGGTAGTGATGAAAGGGACTCAGACACAGACGATGATGGAATAATGGACGGAACAGACGCCTTCCCATTGGATCCAGAGGAATGGAGTGACGCCGATGGAGACGGTTGTGGAGATAATCGAGATCAGTTTCCAAGTGACTCTACTGAATGCAGGGATCGGGATGGTGATGGAGTAGGAGATACAGGCGACGCCTTCCCTGATGATTTGACTGAATGGGTAGATTCAGATGAAGACGGATTTGGAGACAACAGCGATCTCTGTCCGAATGAAGTAGGAGATGCCCTCCAACCTCTAGGTTGTCCGGATCTCGATGGAGACGGGTACGGTGACTCTGTTGATATCTTCCCGACAGATTCCAACGAATGGAATGATACAGATTCAGATGGCGTTGGCGACCATTCAGATATTTTCCCAGAGGATCCGTTAGATTGGGAGGATACTGATGGTGATACCCATGGCGATAATAGCGATGCCTTCCCATCGGACCCGTCGGAATGGTTGGATTCTGATGGTGACGGGTATGGAGATAATCAGGACGTATTCCCAGAGGATTCCAAGGATTGGGTGGATTCTGATGGCGATGGTTGTGGGGACAATACCGATCTTTGGCCAAATAATCCGCAGGAATGTGGTGACCGAGACGGAGACGGTTTTGGAGATCGCATGGATGCTTTCCCGGATAATCCGTCAGAATGGTTTGATCAGGATGGCGACGGAATCGGAGATAACTTCGACGTTGATCCCTTCGATCCAGAACTTCGAACTCCAGAAGATCTCGCCCGCCAAGAGAATGAACGTACAGTAACTTATGCAATCATAACGATTGGATTACTTGCTCTAATTTTTGCCGCAGTTGCAGTTGTTTTCTACATTCGAATGGAAGAAGCTCGGACTAGAGACCCGTCGTCGCTCTATGATTCGGTAACGGAATTTTCAGTACCTACTACAGCGCCCCCTACCGACATGTTCACTGGAGGAACTGTATCTTCAGTCCAATCGGACGAAGATGTTGAATCACGGCTTCTATGATTATGGCACAAGTTCCATCTGAAGCAAATTACTGATTTTCTCAGCAATCTCTTCTAAGCCATCTAATTCGGATTTTGCACGAATGGAAAGGCTTGTTTTTGCTTCTGTGCCAGAGTTACGAATTCCAAATGATGTCTCGATACCATCGATATCTCCTCGGAGAAGAAAGAGTCCGGGTTCTCCTTCGACACCTCTGCGCTCGAGGTTCACAGTTCGGCCCTTCAAGGCGGTCTGGATTATTTCTTCAATTCTATCTGTAATCGGACCGACCCCAGTCCATCGAGATCGATCCGTTCCACGGATGGATACACGGCGTTTCCATCCTGATGTGAATGCTGGAACAACATCCGTGGTATTGAGAGCAGCACGTGCCATCAACTGTGAGATTAGCGTGGCAGCCCCATCACCCACTAGGCTCCATTCATCATCATTGACTGGATGAGGCGAGGCGAGAACTAGGTGCCCAGAATCTTCTGCTCCAATGATTTTTGGCCAAGATTCCCCGCTCAAATCCTCTGAGCCCAATGCTTCGGTCAACCAACGATCGCCGACAGCGCATTCGTGAATAATCACCTTACTTCGGAGACGATCGATTGATGCAGTCAATGCAAGGTCGGTTTCAATTGAGAATGCAGCAGTCATTTGTTCGGTTCCACTTGCAGACCATGCCCGCATCAAATCATCAGCCATTTGGTCTCCATCGACTACCTTCGCACCACCGTTTATGGCTTCGATTAGGAGGCAACGATCTCCATCTCCGTCTAATGCGGCTCCGATGAGGCTTCCAGAAACTGGGGGTTTGGTTCCATGCAATTCACCTAGTTCTCTGAGCAATCTATGTTGATTGGTTTGCATTTCATCCCATGTCCAAGAATCAGTAGGAGATAGATCACCAGCCCCACAGTTCTCGTTGAGAGGGGAATTCACATCGGAGACCTCCCGAAATGGTATACCACGTCGAGCGAGCCCTGTGGCGAACCATTCTGCTGCTGCCCCCCCCGAAGAATCGAGGAGGAGTTCGGAAGTGCCAAGCGTTTCCGACCAATTGATTGATGTGTAATCAAGGGAAAAATCATCAGCAATTCCATCAAATCGTTTTGCAAGTGTGTTTCGATGCCCTCGTTCTGCATTGACCATCTTATCTGGAAGGCATAACTCCGGATCTGGTTCTCTGTTTTCTTCAAGATGAGCGATCCTCCACACTGTATCAGCAACACGCCGCTCAAAGGTAGGCATGGATTTCCGCCCTGTTGCATCGAAGAACTTCACTCCGGAATCGGAGGACGGATTGTGACTTGCTGTTACCATGAGTCCGGCATCAGCTCGAGTGCCGATAACTGAATTGTGTAGACCAGGAGTTGCAACGAGTCCACCATGGATGACCTCTGCCCCAACTTGGTGGAGGCCATCAGTCAATCCTGAGACCAGCATTGCATTGCCTGGGCGCCTATCCCAACCAATCACAATTTTTGGTTGACGGCCGAGGTCTTCGTTGAGTACCTCTGCGAAAGCCATCCCGAGAAGCATGAATGCCCGACCATTTACTTCACGATACTCGACAATTGCCTTCAGAGCTTCAACATCGTTTGTAGGGGCGGCTTCGACGGCCCCCCGGATTCCATCCGTTCCATGCAACAGAGGGTGTTCCATGCCATTCATTCCTTGACCGTCTGACCGGGTTTGATCAGACCGCTCACGGTTACGTTCGGCCATGCACCGGATTCCATACCCATGATGGTACCGGGGTTCGTTACGACATTGCATCCGAGTTGCACCCCTTCACCAAGGATTGCTCCGAACTTTCTCAACCCTGAATCTTCGAGTAATTCTCCTGTATCAGCATCACGAATGAGGATGTTACGCCCATCGTTCCGGAGATTGGATAGTTTGCAACCTGCACCGAGATTGACTCCACTTCCAAGAATGGAGTCCCCAACATAGTTGAAGTGTGGAGCTTTTGCATCTGGAAGCAGCACAGAGTGCTTTGTTTCGGTGCAGTGGCCGACGACAGCACGACTACAAATCCACGATCCCTTCCGGACATAGGCCCCTTGCCGAATCTCGGCATTTTCGCCGATGTACGCTGGCCCCTCAATTAGTACACCGGGGCCAATCTTGGCATTAGAATGGACATGGATGATACCGTTTGAATCATCGAAAACGGTTCCAGGTTGAGGTTCAGGCATAGCCGAACCGAGAGAAGCCAGCATTTTCTCAAGTTGGGCCATGAGCCCCTCGGTAGAATTAGGGTCAAGAACTCCCCAAATATCTCCACTCATCGCGGGCCAGTCGCCGTTACCGCTTAGCGACGGAAACAAATCCTGAACGGTGGTTCCGACCGGTGGCATGGGGGGTCATCCCCGCCGTCCATTCATGAGTCGTCCGGCTGTTCGACCATTGATTGTGGTCCTGCAGCCATCACACTCGTTGTAGCATCCTCTTCGTAACGTTCAAAATTGTCCTTGAATAGTTGAACCAAATTCTCCGCAGCCTCATCATATTCTTCTGGTTTTTTCCATGTGCTTCGCACATCGAGAATCTCTGAAGGAACACCTTCACACTTGACAGGGACTTCAAATCCGAATCGTGGATCAACCCTCATCTCAACATCGTTGAGGGATCCATCTAGTGCTGCATTCAGCAGCGCTCGTGTCCATCGGATACGGATCCGATCACTCTTACCGTAGCCTTCTGCAATCCATCCGGTGTTTAACATCCAGCAGGTGGCTTCATGTTCGTCGATTTTCTCAGTTAAGATATCACCATAGACACTTGGATGCATAGGCATGAAAGGTGCTCCAAAGCATGCACTAAACGTCGCTTTCGGCTCTTTGACACCCATCTCGGTGCCCGCTACTTTTGCCGTATATCCGGAGATGAAGTGGTAAGCGGCCTGAGTCGGATTTAGACGTGAGATTGGTGGTAGTACACCGAAGGCATCGCAAGTCAGGAAAACTACGTTATGGGCATGACCCGCCATGCTTTTTGGAATGCGATTTTCAATGAAGTCAATGGGGTAAGATCCTCTTGTGTTTTCTGTCAGGCTACCATCATCAAAATCCGGGATACCTTCTGCATCGAGAATTACGTTTTCAAGGATTGATCCCGGCATCCGCGTAGTTGCAAAAATCGCAGGCTCATCATCTTCACTTAACCGAATCATCTTCGCATAGCAGCCTCCTTCGAAGTTGAATACGCCTTCGTCTGACCAACCGTGTTCATCATCCCCGATTAGAGGCCGAAGTGGGTCGGCTGAGAGCGTTGTTTTTCCTGTTCCAGAAAGTCCGAAGAATACTGCAGTATCACCGGTCTCTCCGACATTGGCAGAACAGTGCATGGGCAGGTGTCCTTTACTCGGAAGAATGTGATTCATGATTGAGAAGATGGATTTCTTGATTTCACCGGCATAGCGCGTTCCACCAATCAAGACAATTCCCTCGGCGAAGGAAATGATGACGAAGACCTGTGAATTCAATCCAGGAGTATTCTTCGTTGCCTCAAAATCCGGTGCGTGTAGGATGGTAAATTCAGAAGCACGCGTTTGAATTTCTTCAGGTGCCAGCCGGAGAAACATGTTTCGTGCAAAGGATGCATGCCATGCACTGTTGGTAACAAGGCGGAGCGGTAGTCGTAGATTTGGGTCAGCTCCACAGGCAAGGTCCTGTACATGTAATTGGTTGGAAGAAGAGAGATGCGCGATAATCTTCGCTTTTAGATCAAGATAGGAATCTCGTTCAATTGGTCGGTTGACATCACCCCACCACACTGCATCTGTGAAAGGCGTCTCATCGACGATGAATCGGTCGTTAGGTGATCGCCCAGTCCTTTCACCGGTTTCGGCGAGAAATACACCGTGTGCAGTCAAACGTCCTTCATCTCGTTGTAGAGCGTGCTGAATCAGGTCGGTAGATTCGAGATTCCAGTGTACATCGCCTTCAGGTTCAATGCCGATAGCCTGTAGCCGTGGCTCAGTCACGACCCCTGCTGTGCCCATTAGGGGCAGAACCATGGCCCAACCGGTCCACCGTCCATCCTTCAATGATTGGGCGGAATGGCGGGGGAGTTCGGTCCTTTCCTTCTCCTACCGATGATACCTTCAATTCAGTCGAATGGTAGGATGGGGCATGGAAACACCTCCTGATGAGGAGGACCGCTTTCTGCAGGAGCGGCAATTCGGCATCGGTACGGGCATTGATGTCTCTGATCTTTTGGAAGAGGTTGCAGACTCCTTCAAAGAAGCGCCTAAGCCGAAACCGCTCGATGAGGAGCCAGAGGAAGACGCTGCAATTGGAGAAATACTCGACCCCTTTGCAGAGGATGACGGAGTTGGCCCAGGTCGTGTCATGCAGGACGGCAGTGTCCCTATTGCTCCGGAACGGGATTTGATTGAGGATATCGCCGTCCAGGGCGAGATTCGTCTTAATTGGGCATTAATGGGTGCGATGATTACAGTTTACTCCGCAATTTCAATTCTAATAGGCACCGTCGTCGAAAATCCCCTCTTTGCTCTTCTTGGTTTGTTAGCTCTTGCTGGATTTGGATTTACTCTTGGAGAGCGTTGGGTTCCACGTCCAGCGATGCGACAACTCGGGATTGTCTGGCTCATTATTGCGATGAAGATCCTCTATGGTTTAGCGATTGAACTCGGGTCTTGGGAATTGTTTGGGATTTTCCCTCTCAGCGAGAATTACGTGGGTGTTCTTCTTCTGGCATTGGTAGGAGTCAATGTTGGCGTTGCTTATCGTTATGATGAGGATGCAATAGCTGCACAAGCAGTCCTAGTTCTACTTGCGATTTCTTCCACCGTGGGCTCATTGTTGGGAGAAATTGGCGTAGCTGGCATGATTTTTGGTGCTTCAGTTCTGTTTCAACTTCTTGCATTACATCGGAGAAGTGGAAATCTCGCTTCGCTCGGAATCGCCTCCTCAAATCTATGGATTGGTATGCATGCATTGACAAATGGTTTCGAAATTGGTTCGCTAACAGTCGTCCCTATTGAGACACCAATGGTCCTCTTTCTCCTATTGATCTTCACAAATGCCATCAATGCAGCTATGGCGTCCCGATTTTCGGCCTCAGAAAATTGGTTCTCAACAGGGCTAAACGTCGTCGGTCTAGGCCGCCCTGGTCTTTGGTCAGTTTCCGTTGGTTTAGGTCTAATAGGGGCGTTGATGGCCATCGGTGCAAATCGTGAAGATTCATCTTTTGCTCTTGCAATGGTCACAGGTTTGTTGACAGTGTTCAGTGGATCTTACCTTACGGTTCGTGGGGTTCCGCCTTCTAGGATTATTACCCTTAATGGAGGAGGATTATGCGTACTCACCTTCCTCCTCATCATTCTCGATGCGGGCTTGATGGAACTCCCATCGTTCATCGATGCGTATGGAACGTTCACTGTGGGTGCGGTGATTATCGCTGCATGGCTGATTTTGTCGAATCAAGATAATGTCACAGATAGAGTTCTTTGGACGGGCGCAGTCAGCATCGTTGTTCTTCTGACAGTCCTAATCCCATCTCAACCATCTACAGAAGGAGGGGACGGAGGGCTTCTCCTTCTCAGTTCAGTAATTTTGATGATGGTGGCAACGACTTATCTCGCAGTAAAGAGGACCTCTCCAAGCCTCTCTGGAGTTACAGCCCTACTTCCATGGACTTGGGTGTTGTTCATGGGGGCCCTCACCTCAATCGTGCAGACCTTCTCGGTTACGAATGATTTTTCGGGACTTCCCACGGTTCAATTTGACGGAACTCCTCTTACTTTCTTCCTAGGTATAAGTGCCATATTGCAACTTATTGTGAATCTGAATTACCCTGATGGTGGAGTGAATCTTGCTGAGCGCTTCCTTGGGACACAAGAGGTCTCAGCTCGTCTCCGCGATTCAGGTTTGATGAAGGTCTGGAATCTTGGTTTCATCCTTGGTTTAATCGCATTGTTATCAGTTACAGTTGAGGATGGTATGACTGGAAGCCATCTACTCGTTTTATTTTCTATATTTCTTGGAATTCACATCGGAGCAGATGCTTTCGATCGTCATCAGGAAAACCCTCGTCTTCTGTTGGTGATGAGTGCTCTCACGATTTATGTTCTGATTTGGCGTCATGAGATGGCCGCTTACTGGATGGTCCTCCTCTTAATCGGTACCAATGCTCTGACCTGGACTCATCGGGATCGAAGTGAGGAGAGTAATCTACACATCTTGAATCTCTCAACAATAGGATTCGGCATCCTTGTTTGGGGAACCAGCATGGACAGAGTTGCAGCATATCCGATGACGGCTCCTTTCCTACTCGATGATGCTAGTACTGCTTGGGTCATGCTCATTTGTACTACGATACCAATCCTTGCGTTTCTTCCTAGGATATCCCATCTGAATGAAATCATTCGCTCATCTTTTGCTGCGCTTTTCCTAATGTCAAGCATCACGGTTTCCTTTCTTCTCACTGGGCACTCAGCCTTGCATTTGTATGCCGCTCTTTTCCTGTTTGCCATATCCAGCCTAATGATCTCAGTGAACGGGGAACTGCGTTCAGAGATTAGACAGGTATCTACGCGCGATAAACAACTTTCTTCGTTAATTCAGGCGCAGGAAGTAATCCAGAAACTCTCTTCGGAGGGCGAGATTAGCGAGCCCACTTCTCAGAACCTCCTGATGTTCAGCAGTGAGGCATCTGCTGAGGCCGCCTTAGAACTCTCAGCGGAGGATCGTGCTAAGACTGCAGTTGCAAAGAGCGGTTCAGGCATGCGTATCATCGATCCAAGGATGGTTGAACTTCTTCAGAAACAGAAGAAGCGAGCAAAGGTATCGGATGCCTCTGGGATTCGAGATCTGATGGTTGGCGACATTCATCATCGCCCAGTTGTGGTGACCTCATTCCTTGGAGTAATGCTCGTCGCTGGCCTTGCTATCGCCTTCCTATTCCCGTCGGTCCTCCTGTTAGCATTAATTGGAATTGGATTGCAGAGCATTCTACTAACAATGGTATCTAGATGGAGGGCCAGTGAAAGTGATTTGACCTTGCCGGATATCGCTGGAATCGAATCACCGATTGCTATCACGATGGCCGGTCTTGCCGTAATCGTCGGGTTGGGTTCTAGTGTTGTTGGCGCATCAATGAGCGATCAGCGCCTTCTTCTCATCTTGGCTGCGATAAACTTGGTTCTCATCGCGGTTTCACTCTTTGGCAGGAAGGATGTTCTGAAACGAATCCCTTCTGCGTTGGAATGGATGCTCGGTACACTTTTCATTGCACGTGCCCTTGGTATACCTCTTGGAGGCACACCCTCTTTTGGTAGCGTAAACGTGCTGTCTGAAGCTCACCCACTAATCGGTTGGGCGATGATATGGATGACTCTCGAAATCGTGCTTATTGGCATGGCCTTACTTTGGGATTGGATTGAAGGCAGACGTCGTGAAGCCGGTCTTGAAGACCATCGAAGTGCAGGTGGACGGGTTGTTTGGACCTTTGGAATCGCACTCCTTTCTGTAGGTCCCGCAGGACTAATCGCCTCAATCCTAGGTCTTCGTCGAGGGATTCAGTGGACCCAATCTGCAGTTCTGATGGGCACCGTGCTTAGTATCGCCATCTCAATCTCCGCTTTTTCCGCCTCGATACCAATCCTTCAGGATAATCTTGGGCATATTCTGTTGGTTATGGGTTCAGCCTCATTTATCGCGACGTTGTTCACCATTCAGGAATCTCGTCGCATTTGGACTTCAGCCCATCTTATTGATGCACATATTTTGTTGGTTCTTGGGGTCCTAATCTCACCGTTGCCAACCATCGCTTTCCTCTCGACTTTACTTGTACTTTCGACGCTCACTTGGCTTACAGGCATCCTCCAATTACGCAAGATGCTACGGTTTTGGGGGGCAACAGATCTTGTATTTGCAGGCCTCATGGCAATTCTCACCATGGGGTCTGAACTCCTCGAACCAACGAACGCTTTCATTGCCCTGATTGTTCTCGCAATTGAACTTGGATTAGTGGTCTGGCTCGCGCAGAGTCGACAGGCAGCTATGATGGCTCAGGAGTAGCCCCCATAATCCCATTTCGTGGATAGGTTGATTCGCGGTGGAAGGAAGCCGAACTCCATGACAGGCCCATGGATTGCCGATGCTTCTGAGGAGGAGGAGCACCCGACAGTGCCTATTGGCATCAATGAGATGACGATACCACGTGTCGCACTCATCATGTCCGTCGTTACACTGGTGGCCATTCTCCTCATGGGAGGCGTCATTGGTTACTCATTCGTATCATTCCTCAATAGTATGGATGAATCGCTGGCCGCGGGCAACGATGATGTTCTCATGGAAGATGGTCGTTGGGTTTGGGAGATTCATCTCCTGTTCGATACCTGTGTTCCCCGAGATGATGCATGGACTATGCCAGAGGTGTTAGCAGATCAAGACGACGAGTACCTATATCCTGGAGAGCTTGAATGTGATTGGATACATCAGGGCGATGGCGATCGCGCAGTCGTTGTGATTCATAATCGTGGACCTAGCACGATTGATCTTATGTTGACTTCAGATCTCGCTTCCATAGTATTTGGAGAGAGTGATGACACAAGTCTATTGGTACCAAGTATTGACGGAAATTCATCTTACTTTGCTATGCTTGATTTGAAGGAGGACCTCGATGAGACCACGTTTACAATCAACGCATCTCATGTGACTGTGATGGACGCGGTTGTGGGTCTGGACATCAATTTGATGCGTGGTTCAAATACAGAACCAGTCCACACCGATCCAGGAGACAGGCTCCAAGTCAACTACAAAGTATGGGATGCAGATACCGAAGTACTCCTTGATGACGGGGATCTTCCTGCAACTGCAGGTCCTGATCCAATGTGCGAGACTGGGGCACCTTGGGTCTGTTACATCGATGGATTCCCTTGGTCAATCCTTGGATTAGATATTGGTCAAGATCGAGGTGTACTTGGACCTGGGACAACACATACCACTCTATTGCCACCTCCAATTGCTTATGGTGGAAGTGAAGGACATGAACTTGAGAACTCATGGCTTAGGTTTGAACTGGAACTCACCCTTCTTGCAGCCATATGACTCGACCCGAAATGCCCATACCGTGGTACCCTGAATCGAACCCATGGGCGAAGGGCATGAGGCAGTCAATTGTGATGGCCGCGCACAAGCTTGGGCCACACGACGTTTGAAGCCCAACTCACCGCGTAGAGGCGAGCCAGCAGTCCACATGAATGACCAGATGCGACGCCTTTCGACGCCTTGGTCAATTGCTGTTGAGCGCTCAATCCGCATCTCGAATTCAGAATTCCTACCTGGAGTTCTACTCGATCCTGCTTGTGGTTCAGGTATTCATCTAGCAGCGATGTGTCTTGAGACAGGGCGTGTTGGACTCGGGATTGAATTAGATGAGGAAGCGGGAAAGTTTGCGGCTGCGAATATGAACCGCCTCTTGGAGAAAGGGGAGGGTCCCGGGCGCCTTTCAAATCGTATTCTAATCGGGGATGGCGTGGATGCAGAGGGAGCCCTCGAAACGTACCATAACTCATTGGAAGATTCTGGTATTTCTTCGACCCCTCCGGTGTCCTTGCTTCACGTCGACCCAGCTCGTCCTTTAGATGCACAGAATCACACCTTGGATGAGATGGCTCCATCCATTGGAGATCTCCTCAGATCTTGGGTTCCTTGTATGAATCAGGATGATCGTGGGCCTGCCCTTTTACTCGACCTTTCTCCACGCCTTTCAAGGAAGCAGAGAGGGGAGATTGATACAATTCTCAATGAAGTAGCCCCCGGGGCAGCGAGGACTTGGGAGTGGCTTTCCCAAGGAGGAGGTCGGATCGACCGTCTCTCTGTGTGGGTCGGACCTTTAGCGAGCGAATCGTCCCATAGAGCAATTCGGATGGGTCAAAAAACACCTCTTCGAACTGTTGAAGCTGGGAGCACGTCACCCTTTATCTCTGAGAAGCGTGGCATGCCCCCTTCTTTCGACCAATGGATTGTAATCGTAGATCCCGCTGTTGTTGAGGCACGTCTTCATGATGCATGGCTCACCTCTTTCGATGCACCTGAGTATAATCCAATTTGGCAACGCGCATCTCTTCGCCGTCCTATCCTTGTTAGTGATACACCTCCACCGGATTCACTTCGTGAGGACCCCTTCACGGTCGCTGTGGGGCGAGTATGTGGTCATCGATTGAGTTCACCGGACATGGAAAATGCTCCCACGGTTGCGAGAGCAGCTGAGAGGTCAGGTATTGGACACCTAGTTCTTCGTTGCGAGGTTGAACCAGAATTACATCCGAAGATTCAGAAACGGTTGAACAAGGCTCTGAAGGGCGTTGAAGGAGAGCGTGGATTCATTGTTGACGTGCCAGTGAGTCGAGGTGACAACTGGCACGTAGTCCATGTAACGTGCATCGAATCCTGATCTTCTAAATCGGCGGTCTGCATCGTTCTATTCATATATGGGGGGAGAGTCGGTGGGCTGCTCGTAAGGGCCATCGGGTGACCGATGAACACGGGGGAACCGTAGAAATGAGTACCGAGAACGACTTCGGAGAAGATTTCCTGTACATCCTGCGAATCGCAGATGCTGACATTGACGGCGTGCGACCGATTGGGATGGGATTGACGAATGTAAAGGGCATTGGTCGCCGAACTGCGCGTCGTCTCTGTCAACTTGCAGAGATTGATCCTAGCAAGTTGGGTGGTCATCTAGATGATGCAGAACAAGATCGTCTCCGGAATACGATTGATACTTACCCTTCTCTTGTTCCTGGCTGGCTTGTCAATAGGGAGCGCGATCTAGAGACCAATGAGGATGCACACCTGTTTTCCCTTGAAGTCAAACTAACACGGGACGATGACATCGCCCGCCTCGCTGAGATGAAGGCATACCGTGGCCTTCGCCACCGAAGTGGTCACAAGGTTCGCGGGCAACGTCTCCGAAGCAATGGCCGCAGTGGTCTTACACTCGGTGTTGAGAGGAAGAAGGTTTGAGGAGGGGATTGAATGGGCCAACCAAAGTTTTCACGTCCTAAAACACAGACTCCCACTCACCCTTGGAAGGCTGAGCGAATCGAAGAAGAGCATGCTCTCAAGGAGCAATACGGGCTCAAGCGTATTGGTGGAATGAAGGAGATTTGGCGTGCTAAGAGTGCACTTCGTCGCCATCGACAACTTGCCATGAAGCTCATTGGGCGAGTTGATACTACAGAAGGTCACTTCATGCGAGAAAAGGGAGATTTTCTTTCCTCAATGCACCGTAAAGGTCTCATTTCGGAGGAAGCCGGATTAGATGACGTTCTACAGATTAACGTCGAGAATATGCTTGATCGCCGTCTACAGTCCCAGGTTTACTACAAGGGATTCGCACCGTCTATGCGTGCTGCACGAAATATCATCGTCCACGGCCACATTGTTCTGGGTAACCAGAGGATGAATGTGCCCGGTTACCACGTCCTACGTCAGGAAGAGGCGGAAATCGCTTACCATCCGACTTCGAAGTTCAATAATCCGGACCATTCGATGCGACAGGAGATGGAACGCCGCAGGCAGACTGTTGGCAGTGAGGAGGAGGATCCAGAAGCAATCCCTGAGACACGCGAGTGGACTGAGACCGATGTTGAGCAGATTAAGCAGGATGCTGCAGAGGCTGATGCAGTAGTTGATGCAGTAGTTGAGGAAGGGGGCGATGAATGATGGGTCATAAGGCAATAGTTCACATCTTCAGTTCTCATAACAATATCTTGCTTACAGCCACCGATTTGACCGGCGCTGAGACAATCTGCAAGGTTTCTGGTGGAATTGTCGTAGGCAAGGGTTCCGCTAAGAGTGGACAATTCTCCTCAACTCGAGCTGCGGAGCAAATTGCTGAGATGCTTACTGAGAAGGATTTCGATCAACTCATTGTGAAGTACCGTGGTGCTGGGGGAAATCGTTCACCCTCCGCACCTGGTGCAACTTCAGCTATCCGCGCTTTAACTCGTGCAGGTATGACTATCACACGCATCGAAGATGTTACTCCTATCCCGACGGATGGGACGAAGAAGAAGGGCGGACGCCGAGGACGCCGAGTCTGAGGGGGAATAGAAATGGATTGTGAAATCATTGAAGAAGAGGATAACCGGATTCGGATTCTGCTTAAGGATACGGATCACGCAGCTGTGAACGCCCTCCGCCGAACTATGATTGCGGACACCCCTAAGATGGCGATTCATCAGGTTCGCTTCACACAGTCAACCGAAGTCACCGATGATACGATTTGGGAAACTATTGGGCCAATTCCGGATGAAGTAATTGCTCACCGACTAGCAATGACTCCTATTCCATCCGATACTCAGGATTTTTCGTTTGAAGATGAGTGCATCAATTGCAAGGATATGGTCGAGTCGCAGCGTGGCTGCCCAATGTGCAACATTGTCTACACTTGTAATGTCAAAGGAACCCCTGAGGGGCGTGCCGTCAAGGCGAGCGATCTCGAGGTTTTTGGTGATCTATCGCTTTCTATCCCAGAGGAATTTGGCAATATCACCATCACCAAGCTCTACACTGGACAGATGATTTCACTCACGGCTAAGGCCAAGAAGGGCTATGGCCGAGACCATGTAAAGTGGCAACCTGTATGCGGCATAACCTTTGAAGTTCGACAGCATGCAGTCCTTAACGACAAGAAAGCAGCTAAGTCTCTATGGGGACTTGGACTAACAGTTACCGAGAAGGACTTCGGAAAGAATGGGCGCATCGAGGACATCCAAATGGTAGACAAGGTCCGCGCTGACCTCCATCATGTAGGCCCAAGTACCGACTTAGGCCGAGATTTCGCTGATGCCATCACTATGGAAGATATCGATGGTGAATTCATCCTGAGCTACGAGACGGACGGTTCAATGAAGGCCCGCACCGTCTTTGAACTCGCAACTGCATCACTCGGAGAGCGCTTTGCGTCCCTTTCCGGTGATTTGGATATCGTCCTTTGATTGAGCGTGGCCTCATGGCCGTCGTGACAACTACTGCAAAATGTGGCGGTCACATTACCTTGGCATTCACGGTTCATTCCGATTCTGAAGAACTCTATGAACAGGGTTCCATGGGAATCGGGCTTTGTATCGAGGCGGGTATTTCCACTTCTTGTCGTTCAGATCCATCACGGTCATCAGGCCTAATGGTGATTTCAAACGGGCTACCAATCGATTCCAATCTCCATCGATTAGTGCTTGAGGAATGCGCACGATTCGATCCCTCTCTTTCCTCGATGCACCACACATTCGATTTGATTAGTGAACTCCCCTTTTCACAGGGTTTTGGATTGTCTGCCGCGGGGTCAATTACCGCTGCACGTTGCTTGATTGCTCACTCAGATATCCCCTCACAATTACACGAACCTCTGGTATGGGCGATTGCTCATCGGGTTGAACGTAGACACAGCGGTGGATTGGGGGATGTTACAGCCCTACACGCAGGAGGCGTTGTCCGCCGAACCACACCAGGTGCAACACATCAGATTGAACAGATTGAACCAGTTGTAGTTGGCACCGGACCAGGCCGTTCCGACGGGTGGTCGTCTCTGATTCCATTGCTCTTAGCTTGGCGGCCTAGTGGATCAAAGCACACTTCTACGTACATCGATTCTGAGGGTTGGAGTCAGCGAATTCGAGTCGCAGGTGAGGAGGTCATGGAGACACTATCTAACAATCCGTGGGATGCGACTCGTTGGCCGGAGATAATCGATGCTGCACACTGTTTTGCTAAACAATCCGAATTAATCAAGGATTCAGAACGCGCTTCTCTTCTTGATGAGGTTCAGTGGGCATTGAAGCCCATAGAGCAAGATATCGAGGTGATGCTTTGTATGCTTGGAGAAAGTGTTGTTGTGGTCCCTCGTGAATTAGGTTCTGTAAATCGAATGGATGAGGCGGAGAACCTTCTTGGAAATCTCACATCTCTTCACTGCGCTCAAACAGTATTGAGTCCCATTTCATGAACGAGATTCGTTATGCTCAATTAATCGAGACAAATCTACGGGCATCGCATCGAGTTTCTGCGCTCCTCTCAGATGTAGTCCATCGCAGAATCCATGCCGATAGATAATCGCTCCTTGGCCGTAAACCTCCGTGTAACGATTTACTTGCTTCTGTGTCTTCTTACGTGGGAAACTAAGTGCAGAACCGAAGAAGTGCTTGGCATCAATCCATGCACACGGGATTCCATTAATCCGGAGATCATCAAGAAAGAGGAGATCCGGTGTTCGAATTGGTCGCCCTTCTGAGAGTATCTGCTCCTTCGATAGTTCCCCTTGTCGCCGGAATCGGACACCCAAGGATTCGAAGTGATCACACAGGATATCCTCGAAGAGGTCAGCGGCGAGATGTGTCTCAGATTGGTCGACGTTAGCCACGCGGTCTGCCTCTTCAGCAATTCGAAATTGCTCCTGATCTCGTTCGTTCATACGGCCAGGCTCCTTTAGCATCATCTTAATCCGATTCTTGGAATGATTCCTTGCCGTCAGAATTGCCCTGAAGACATTAACAGGGGGGCCATCTACTAATTTCGCGAGTTCAAGAATCCCAGTTCCGTTTTCGTATCTACGTCGAAGGTCCTTCTTTCGGTCCATGATTCGGCGATGCGAGTAGACAGATTTCTCTTGATTAATTGCAGCCCGGAGTGATAGCGACTGTTCTAGACCAATGGGATATTCCTCAATGATTCGAGCGATTTCATCAACTCGTTCTGTTTCTAGAAATCCAAATTCTCCACGTTTTACAATTAGCTTACCGACTGCCTTCTGGACATTAAGAGGGACTGGGTCGATAGGCCACTCAATTTCGATAGTTTGTGGTTCCGGATCGATGTTTTCAGGGATTCCCATTGCTCGATTCTTGGTCTTAAATCGCTGGATTGCCCTAAGGCATGTCTGCTCATCTTTCCCCCAAACAGAGCCCTCTCCAGTTTCATTCATGGGTATCTCTCTCTCTCATTGGCCCTCTATGAACACCTTGGATAGATTCAGAGGAAGGCGAGACCAGGTTGGAGTGGAGCTGCAAATCGTGCTTTTCCAGAGACGTCTTCTCCTTCTCCTGCCACATAGACTTCGATACTTTCGATATCTATGGCTTCGGAGATGAACAATGCGGCCGTCTTTATGCTCGCAGTTTCATCATGCTTTGAACGAATCAGGCTTTTCTCAGCATCTCGTAGAGTAAATACTCGGCCACGTGTCTTCTTACTACCAATTGTTAGAGCACGCCAGTATTGCATTACTTCACCACGCTTCGCTTCATCTGCAAACGTAGCGTGTTGCTGAATGAACGCAGTTCCTTCGCGCATAAAGTCGAATTCTGTATCAGCAAGATCCAGCGCCTCGATAAGGAGATCTCGCTTCCAATCAGGGGTTGTTTGAATCACCAAGCGAGTGACTGGTTTCTCCGAGTGTCGTTCTGCAAGTCCCTTCACGTTACGGGCTGAATCGATGAGGTCCTTGAGAGCACTTTCTTCTGAGAGGATTAAGACGTCACCATCATTGACACTCGGCTCATCGATTGTTGTCTCTGCCAGAGTTGCTTTATTTCCAAGTCGAGAATTCCATTCTTCCGCCATATGCGGTGTCGCTGGATACAGCATCGTGCCCCAAACTGTGAGATGTTTCTTCAGTTCCTTTGAACCGACTCCACCCCGACGCATTGCCCACTGAAGGTCAGTTAGCATGTCGAAATGACTGATCATAACCCCCTCTCGAATACGAACATCATCCATCGCATCCCACCATTTCTGTAGGTTTGATCGCCGTTTCGCAGCTAGCCATTCATCCATCGGTCCGAACTCATCGGAAACCTCGTCGAGGAGGTTAAGCACAGAGAAAATCTGGTGCATTTGACGGTGATTCGCTTCTACAGCAGAATCCGACCAGTCCATGCCTGCTTCGGGATTGGAACCAAAGAGGATGAATAGACGGACAGTATCAGCCCCGAATTGCTCGATCATTATTTCTGGACTCACCGTGTTACCGAGACTCTTACTCATTTTCGCTGAACGTGATCCAAGCAGTTCTCCGCATTGTGGGCAATCTCCCCCCGTTAGATCCACATGATGCTCCACATTGCAGGAGGTGCAGTAAGGCGTTGGTGCGTTTACCATGCCTTGACAGACAAGACGGGAGAATGGTTCGGACACCTTGTTCATTCCAAAGTCCCTTAGTGCCTTTGTGAAAAATCGAGCGTATAGGAGATGCATGATTGCGTGCTCGATTCCTCCAATGTATAGGTCCACGCCACCTTCCATCCAGTAGTCAATTGTCTCGCGATCATAGGGTGCATTCTCATTCATCGCATCGCAAAAACGGAGGAAGTACCATGAGGAATCATAGAAGGTATCCATGGTATCGGTTTCCCGTCTTGCCTCTCCTCCACAGGTCGGACAAGTCGTTTGGACAAATTCCGTATGTGACCCAAGCGGGTTCCCGCTGTCTTCCTCAGAGAATACCACATCGAGAGGAAGCTTCACTGGAAGGTCTTCTTTTGGAACAGGAATGACACCACATTTTGTGCAGTGGACAAATGGAATAGGTGTCCCCCAGAATCGCTGGCGTGAAAGTAACCAGTCCTTGAGTCTGAACTGTGTACTTCCTTTGCCAGCTCCCTCTGCTTCAAGAGCCTGAATCACAGCCTGTTTCGCATCGTCACCATACAGGCCATCGAAACCTTCTCTTGATGACCCAATCATCCAACCTAGTCCTTCGAAGGCCTTGCCTTCCGTCTTCGGTTCCTCTCCTTCACTTTCGCTGAGTACACGCCGAATCTGGATGTCATACTTCTCGGCGAAGTCGTGATCACGTTGGTCGTGAGCGGGCACTGCCATGACAGCTCCAGTACCATAGGATGCGACCACGAAGTTCCCTGCGTAGATTGGAATTTCCTCGCCCGACAGAGGATTACGAGCCATGCGCCCGAGAAAGACCCCTTTCTTCTCGCGGAGCATATTGATCCGTTCGAATTCGGTTAATTTTGCACATTCATCTGCAAGCGCCCGGAATTCCTCCTCTTGTTCAGTACCAGCAACGAGTTCTTCGCAGAGTGGGTGTTCGGGTGAGAGTGTAATGAAGGTGACTCCGAAGATGGTATCAGGTCGAGTAGTAAAAGCCGCGATTGTATGGTCTGAATCCACTACAGGAAAATGGATTTCTGCACCATGTGAGCGGCCAATCCAGTTTCGCTGCATAGCCTTAACGTGTTCTGGAAACCCAATATTATCGAGACCATCGAGTAATTCGTCTGCGTAGGCAGTCATCCTCAGGAACCATTGAGCCATCTCCTTCTGGACGACTTCGGAGGAGCATCTCCAACACCGATTGTTTTTGACCTGTTCATTGGCAAGAACTGTCTCGCAATCGTTGCACCAATTAACAGGAGCAGTCCTTCGTTCAACGAGTCCGGTTTCGTAGAATTTGAGGAAAATCCATTGGTTCCAGTGATAGTATTCTGCATTGCTGGTTGCTAATTCGCGGCGCCAATCGTAACTAAATCCCATACGTTGGAGATCCGCACGGATGGATTCGATATTTCCCCATGTTACATCATGAGGGTGGCCTCCCTTACTACGTGCTGCATTTTCAGCAGGCATGCCGAATGAATCGTAGCCCATTGGGTACAGGACATTGAATCCACGCAAGCGTCGATAGCGAGCAATACTGTCACCTATGCTATAGTTGCGTACATGCCCCATATGCATATGTCCAGAAGGATATGGAAACATCTCTAGGCAGTAGAACTTCGGTTTGGATTGATCGACATTGGAATCGAAGGACGCAGCATCCTTCCAGGCCAATTGCCACTTCGGTTCGATGGTATTCGGCTCATACTCTACCATCGCGCACCGCTCCTCGGATTCGGTATGAACCATCGGCCTTCCGTTCTTGAATCCGGTGGACAGGTTATGCTCTACCGCCCCATCATGCATCTAGGTCGGCGCTTTCGAGTAGGAAGAGTGCTTCACGTGTGAGCCGGTATCTGAAACGCATCCCCACCCTATCGCGTTCAATCAGACCATAGGCTTCGAGGGTCTTCAGATGGTGGCTGATGAGTTGCTGACTACTTTCTAGCCGCACAGCGAGTTCTTTTTGACTTAGGTTAACGATATCGTTACCAGTTGCATCTAGAAGATCAAGAATACGCCCCTGGAGGGAGTTAGGGTCAGGAGATAAGAGAGGGACTGGAAGGTCATTTTCATCCAATTTCGAGTCAATTGTGGAAGGATAATACCGCATCATACGTCCATCTCTTCGTCGCCAAATCATCTCGGTTTCCTCGAGAACTTTCAGGTGGTGGGCTAATTGGCCGTTACTCATGTCCAGTGCAGCCAGCAGAGCTCGGAAGTGGACCCCCGGGTTTGCTACGAGGTAGCCGACGACACGTCCGCGTTGGAAGTCACCATCGTAGTCTCGTCGACGCACCATACCAATCAGAGCGAGACCACCGTTGAGCAAGCCAATTCGAATCCATTCTGTATTTACAATGAAAAGCAATACTATCGAGAGAAGTGATGTGGTGACAACCACAGTCGTTGCTGGCGCTGTAATCTGTTGAATAAACGGTGCAGACTCGCTATCCTCACTTTCCATATCCGTGGATGTAGATTTGTCTGCAGGGGCCCATTGGCTGAGGACTTCCTCAATTACGAAACCAGGCCCCCATGCTATGCAGTGTGATTGGGTTGTGAGTGCTGCTTCGACGGTTCGATAGACGCCCTGTTCGCCATCGATAGCAGCGAAGGATGCATCGTTACTCATCTCGAGTGCTCTTTCTTCACCTGCAGGTGAGGTAAGTATCCAACATCCACCATCGTTAGTGCGGACCCTACTCCAGGTTCCTTCAATGACATCCACAGACAAAATGGTCTCCTCCTCTACAACTATGATTTCTCCATCGTCATCCAATTCCGCGTTTTCCTCTCCCGCTTCTTCAGAATCTTCGATTGTGAATGTCATACTTGTTTGGATTTCAGGAACGGATTGTAGTGTGAAGAGAATCGTGTGTTGCCCTGATACGCCATTTGAGAGTGTATGAGATAATCCTTCGAAGATGAAGGTGTCACCTTCTGACAGACGAATCATTGAATCGTCAAGTTCGCAGGCGAGCGCACTTGAACGAGGACTCTGATCATCTCCCTGTAGAGATGATTCCGACCGGATAGCACAATCGCTTGACAAGATGAAATCTACAGGTAATTCTCCGTTGTTTGTGAGGGCGAGGTCAAACCTCACTAAATCCTCGACAACTTCGAACTCCTCGACAGAGAATACGATGTCATCGATTGGTTGATTGGATGCTCTACATTCCTGTGCCCCGCTTCCGTCCAATAGCTCGAAGTATCGTATCGATGATTGACCAATTTGGGGGAGATTAGCCTGTATTGCCATGTTTGAACCAATCCAACCGCAGCCATTCGTGTCTACTGTAGACACTTGATCTGCCCACAGAATAGTTTCCTCTCCAGGCAGAAGGTTGAGTGTAGTAAGTGGCGAATCACAATTCGCGGCTTCGTATTGATCATGCATCCAAAGTCCACGTTCATCAAGGACAGAGAGTGGTGCTGCGCAATCGGCGGAGTATTCCAAGATGATTTTCGCAGGACCCATATTCTTCGCGACAACACGTACATCGATATCTGAGGCTGTAGGGGCAATCGAATCGCTGAGAGAGTGGGATTCGATACTAATCTCAACATCGGTGAGTGTTGACTCACTCACAGTATGGGCCCAGTTGAATATCTGTGCTGAAAGGTCATTTCCGATAATCCACACGCTTGCTGACCTTGGCCCTGAAACAACCGCATCATTGAGCGGTTGCTCAATCCATCCAAGGTGGTGTGAATCGCCTGCATTGATTGTGATACCTTCACCACATCCGATTCCGGCCTCCATTGGTATGTCACCATCGAGTGACCATAGAATGTCACAGTCATCGTAACCTTCGATGCTAACAGCCTCCGTTCCATCATTATGGATAATTGCACTGATTACGAGATGATCGGATGATTCAGAGACATCTCCAGATGTAAATGGAAGGACAATCGCTTCCATGCGGACATCGGTTGGTAGTTGGGTTTTCTGTTGAATATCGATTATTTGTCGAGCCACCTCTACATCTTCACCGAATTGTGCTAAGATTTCATAGGTCCCAGTAGCTAAATCATCACCATTTGAGGTGAAGTCATATCTGACCGTGCCTACTTCCAGAATCTCACCAGAGTCTAAGGTTTCACCACGCTTTTGAACGGGGCAGAGTCGCTCTGCCTCCAAATCATAGACGACAGATCCCATTGAATCAACGATTTGGAAGGTGTAGGGGCATGTCGGATTATACTCGATACTGTGGGCTATGGAATCCGAGTTTACGGCTTGAATCTTGAACTCAACTTCTTCACCTGCGATGAAGTGAATTCCATTCATCGGTTCTAGTTCTTCGATAGAGGTGTGCGGGCCAGTTCCATTCTGTGCAGAGGCTACTCCGATGCTCGATAGCAGGAGGGCGAGAACCAGAAGGATGCCTCGCTGCCGCTGGCTCATGTAGATTCAATGTCCTCCTCCTCGTATGAACTGATTGGTGCAGTTGAATTGTGACCTCCGTGGCATCCATACGTCAAACGGGTCTGCGTTGCACATGATGCAACCAGGAGAGTTCGATCGGCGTACCCATGACGATGGCGTCGAAGTTTGGGTGACGCAAATGGGAGCGTTCATGAATATGAACACGGCTTTTATCGATCGTCAGAATGGCATTGTGGCCATCATTGACCCATTCGATTCCAATCGTTGGGTGGAGGCTTTGGATGAAGAGGGCCTCAAACCAACACATCTTCTGTACACTCATACTCATCGGGATCACACAGCAGGCTTCCAGAAAATGATCCGCAATGATTTCGGACACACCCTCGAGGTTTGGGCACATCGCGAAGCAGTGGACCCAGCTTGGTTGCGGTTCGATGTCTTTCGCCCCGTCCATGCAACCCATCTTTGGGAGCATGCCACTTGTACAGATGTTGGATGGTCTGCAGGTTCTATTCAGTTAACCATCACACATACGCCTGGACATGCACCTGGGCATGTCACGATTCATGGTCACGGAGTATACCATGCGGGAGATCTTCTGTTTACTTCTGCATGTGGTCGAGATGACCTCCCAGGAGGGGATCCTCTAACTCTTTGGAGGAGCATTGCGCATGCTAAGAATCAGTTGATTGGAATACCTAGTGATTGGCGTTTGATTCCAGGGCATCGGTATGACTGGATAGATGGGACAACGCCCGATTGGGTTTCCATCGGTGAGTGCCTTGAGCACAACTATGCCTTAAATTCACCAACATTGGATGCCATAAGTTCGATGGACTAATCAGAGATCATCCAAACTAGGAATGGATGCAAGAGCTTGCGCAGCTTCTTGTTCTTGGTGACGCTGCCATTCAGGCTTCTCAACCCAACCGAGTTCCTTCGCCTTTTCGAATTCACCAGTTTTGACATAATGGTCTATCCATGCTGCCTTCCGTTCATCTTCTTCAGCGAAAGCATCCTCCTGAACTTGCAATCGACGTTGTTCAGCGGAGAATCGTCGTTTTGCTGCTTGGCGTGAAATCATTGCCATGAGGATTGCAGCTAGTAGGAATATGACTAGGAATATCCCTCCGCCCAAAACATAAGTCATGAAATCCGTGCCACCTTGACCTTCAGTGCCTTCGTTCAAGGCAGGATCTACGATGGCACATGTCGCCCCAAATTCAGAGGCATCCGGATCGAATGGACAAGAATCTCCCTGATCAGAAACGCCATCTGAATCACTATCTAAACAACCAATCCTGTCGATGTATGATGTTCCTGGCTGAGATTTGCAATCATCGGGCTCAAATGCATCTTTGGTTCCATTGTCACCATATCCATCTCTATCGAGATCTTCGTTCTGCGTCGGGAGGAGTGGGAAAGCATCTGGCTCGTATCCAGTGCTGTTGTCACCATATCCATCTCCATCCATATCGGACCACTGTGTGGAGTCGTCAGGGAAGGCGTCTCCATACTGGACACGATTGATGACATCAATTGATTGTCCTCCATGACTACTGTTCACTGTGACAGTAATGTTGGTGTATCCGTAGTTGTCACCGTAGCCATCGAGGTCATCATCTTCCCACTGGAGAGGGTCCTCTGGGAAGGGGTCTATTCCGTCAGAGTATCCGTCCCCATCGGTATCAGTACAACCGAACATGCCACCCAATGAGGAGTTACCTGCAAGGGTGGGGCAATCGTCCATGTTTGGCCCAATCTGGTCGGGATAACCATCTCCGTCACCATCTGACCAAGCAAAACCATCGTCGGGAAACGGGTCCTCTATGTCTGCAGTCCCATCATTATCGGAGTCGGGGCAACCTCGAACTCCTTCCTCAGTCATCGTTCCGTATTCTAGTGGGCAGATGTCAGCATCAGTACCGGTTTGATTGTCACCGAAGCCATCGGAGTCAGTATCATGCCATTGGGTTGAGTCGTTGGGGAACCAGTCACCATTGTCCCCACTGGGGACGTCACCATATCCATCTCCATCTGAGTCGGTACATTGGACACTGTCATCAATAAAGAGGTCTGGATTGTTACCGCTCGCGTTTTCACCGCAACCATCTCCGTCTCGATCAGCCCATTGTGTGGGGTCATCGGGAAATGCATCGAAGACATCCGCATAGGTATCCCCATCACGGTCTGGACACCCGAAGTGTTCCAAGTCTTCCATTTCCTGACTGGTAGTGTTGTACACTGCTGCCCAGATACTGGTACCTGCTTGTCCGCATCGATCTCCTTGGAAGCCCGTGGCATTGTCTCCGTAACCATCTCCATCTTGATCAGACCATTGACTTGCTTCGTTTGGAAAAGCGTCCGCCTCACCATTCGGGGATGCGAGGCTATTCTGGTCAGGGTCTGAATAGCCATCTCCATCGGAGTCGGGACAACCTAATCGATCCCATATGGAACGTCCAGGAGTACCAAGGCACCCATCTGAATTGGGTGAGAATTGTTGGTCTCCGACCCAATCTCCATCGTCGTCACTCCAATGATCGGGGTCTAGAGGGAAGATATCTACCTCTGAGATTTGAATTGGAGTCATCGTAGTGATGAGTTCGCCAGGCCAACTTGTTGGACGGAAATTGTATGCCGAACCATGGTTGGGATTGTTGTAGTTGTCACCGTAACCGTCCCCATCAGTATCGTTCCATTGAGTGGGATTATTCGGCAGGTAATCCAATGCGCCATAAGGGGAAGGGGAACGCCCATCGTTCACATTGTCTGGATATCCATCTCCATCAGTATCTGCCCATTGGTAGAAGTCCGTAGGATAATCGTCACCTGAATCAGACCAGCCATCCCCATCGGAGTCGATACATCCGTAGACATCTTGAGTGGAGGTGCCAGGAGTATTAGGACAGGAATCTGGCTCGTTTCCGTTTACGTTGTCACCATAACCATCTCCATCTGAATCGTCCCACTGAGTTCCATCTTCTGGGAAGGCATCGTCTGGATTTAGCACTCCGTCTCCGTCAATGTCTGGATCTACAATCCAGTGGTATATTCCTTCGTCATTTCTGCCATGAGCAGAAATAATATAGTTTCCATCAGGATGCCAATCTATCCCGTTAATCTGTCCACAATTATTGCCTCCTCCACTACTGGTACAACCCCCAGGACGAGGAGCACTCAAAGTGTCTAATTTTGTTCCAGTTCTTGCATCAAAAATATTGATTGAAGCACCATCAGTTCGGTAGTAAGAATGGCTGAATGCAATTTGGGATGAATCAGGAGACCAAGCAGTATCGAGACAAGATGTTGAGGTCGTGTAAGAGAAAATTTGGGTTCCATTTAGGGCATGATATACGCGTGCTCTTGCATTGCTTCCGCCCCATCCTTCACAAATAGAGACCATATTGCCATCTGGTGACCATGCAACGGCATTTATGTAACTAAAATTTGGAGTAACTGTACGGTACAATGTTTGGTTACTCACATAATATATGTAGAAATTATCATTCCCTCCAATTAACAGAAATTCACCATCTGGGCTGAAATCTACAGAATAGAAATAGTCTGAAGACCCCGGACTAAAATCAGCAATTTCAGCACCAGTAGTTGAATTGAAAATTTGAACTTGTCCATTTCCATTATTTCCATCTTGATATCCAACAGCAACAATCATCGAACCATCTGGCGAGAATTCTATTTCTCCAGCATCTTCTCCATCAGTATCTGCGGTAAAATCAAGCAGTCCCGAATATGTATTGTAGACACGAATTTCTTCACTATCAGTATGAATTGCAAATCGTTCTCCATCTGGTGACCATGCAATATCTGCTGTTAGTTCACCACTCAATGATACTGTTCTTACGGTATTTCTGTTGGATGTTTCCATAACACGAACAATGGTGCTATCTTGACTACCCCATCCACCGGGATTATTCAATACTCGAAGATAGTAAGTTCCGTTTCCAGGCATGAATAGTACAGCGACCATCTCTTCGCTAGATGTTATCCGGGCATCTTCGAGGTATCCGCCATTTGCCATCACCCATGGGTCATTGAGGTCACTATTGCCGTCGCCGTCGTAATCGGGACATCCTTGCCGATCAATCGTGCTGTTCCCCCATGCATTGGGACAGTCATCTAACCCATCCACAGTCCCATCACCATCAGTATCAGTTAACCCGCTTGCAGATACCGGGGGTATGGCCACAGATGACAAGAGAATAAACAGAATGAACAGAACCAGCCCTTGATTTCGGTGCGGCTCCATGGTTTCGCGTGCCTTTATGGCAAATAAACCGTTTTCTGTATATGCATCGTAACCATCTATGGAATCTAACGCGTCTGTCCGAATTCTTCAATTCGGATGCGGAAGCATCACCTGTCCATGGAGGTCGAGCCTGACAGGGTCAATGTCCCTGTAGAGGACCGTGTTCTTCTCCACCTCTTAGAGCACCTTTCAGAGCGTGACCGTCATACCGTTGAACCCGAAGTTACACGAAACGGAATTGCTCAGGCGTGTGCACTTCATCCTCCCAATGTGAGTCGTGCAATGAAGAATCTTGCTCGTCGAGAACTCGTTACATCACTCACTAGGAGTATCAAAGGTGAGAATCGCAGACAGAGAGCTTGGCAGTTGACGCCCGATGGAGAATCCCTTGCTAAGGAGCGTGAGTCTCGCCTTGCATCTTCACGTGTCTCAATTCGAGATCAAGAAGGGACGATGCTAACCGTGCGAGCCGATCAAGCCGCATCCCGAATCGAGGCACATATGAGCCTGCTTCAGGTTTTGATGCACGCACAGCACGAAGGCGTCCTCAACTATGGCGATATCCGATTCGGTTCGATACGAACAGAATCTTCCATTTTGGGGTCCTTGACTTTGCTCAAAGGTGCCCATTCAACATACCATGTTAGACCTCCACCAATCCGTCGTATTCGTGGTCGGGAAGCTGAACTTGAATCGTTAGATGATTGGTTTGAGAGTCGTGTATCAGGCATGCTTGTACATGGTATCGCAGGAGCTGGGAAGACGACCCTGATATCCCATTGGTTATCGGGGCTCCTCGACCGTATGCAGAGTCTTCGCCTCATGTTCTATCCCTGCCACCCATGGGACACACCTCTTGGCCTTGCAATCAGCCTCCTCCACCGCCTTGGAATTGAATCGCGATCAAACGATTCGTGGGATCCTCATGATTTGTTGGACACCTTACCCCGTACCGCTGGTGCCGATTTCGACATAGATCTCTTCAGGAGACGATTGACAGAGTATTTGACTGACCCTCTCGCTTTGCGAGAGCGAGTATTTCCTGATCATGAGATGGAGTCAGACATGCCCCCTTACATCCTTCTTGTAATCGATGACGCCCACCATCTCGCTGAATCTGGACGGGATCTCTTTGGGGCATTACTGCAGGTAGCTGAGATTACACCTCTGCGTCTTCTGTTTATCTCAAGGACAACGATGACATTCTACGATCGTCGGGATGTTCTTACTCGTAATAGGATGGGAGAACTGGCCCTTCCTGGTCTGAGTGAGGATGTAGTAAAGACATGGTTGAAGGATATCGATGTGTCAGAACAAGCAGACGCGTCGGAGGTACATCGGCTGACTGGAGGCCACCCGTTAGCATTGGAACTGCTTGAGATGTATGGAGATGTCATTCATGGCGATTGGTTGAGTTTCCTTGATCAGGAAATTCTGAATGTATTACCCTCATCGGATCGTGCCGTGCTAGATGTTCTTGCTGGCCGTGATAGACCGGTACCTTGGAGCGAACTTGGTGAGGAGGTTAATGCCGACGGCCCCCCTCCTGTGAGTCTAATTGAATCAGGTCTTATTTTCGAAGTCGATGGAGGATTTTGGATCCACGATGCAATTCGAGAGCGGTTACAAAGAGACCTTGGTGCTATGAAACGCGTACGCGGCGATTGATTATGTCATATGCCGGTCTAGCCATTGGTCGAACTGAGCCTTAGGCATCGCCCCAGATTGTTGATCCACTAGTTGTCCATTGTGGAATAGCAAAAGAGCCGGAATTCCCCGAATTCCGAATTTACCTGCTGAGAGTGGATTGCTGTCGGTGTTGACCTTTGCAATTGTCATTTCCCGCTCAACCGAGAGTTGTTGAAGAACAGGTGCAATCATTTTGCAAGGCCCACACCAAGGTGCCCAGAAGTCAACAAGGACCCACTCATCGCTCTTAGTTACGACATCAAAATCAGAATCTGCAGCGTCTACAATCTTGCCCATTGTCCTTCCTCACCAAATCGGTCACTGATGAACACCTATCAACATATGGACCATCCTTGTAGACCGCGCAACTGCGAAGAACCCCCTCTGGGTTAGAAGTAACAATGGAGATCACTCCGAGTATCCTGACTGCTGATTTCACCCGATTGGGTGAGGTCTTAGATGCCGCCCTAGAAGCAGAGATTAGATGGATTCATCTCGATGTCATGGATGGGAATTGGGTAGTAAATCGTACCATCACTTTCGGCCCTGCACTAATTCGGAGTATCCGGAATAGGTTGGGTGAGGATGTAATTCTTGACTGCCATCTGATGATTACAAATGCGGAAGAGACTTGGTCTCAGTATGTTGATGCGGGAGTCAATCTAGTGATTGCTCACATCGAAGCAGTTCAGGACCCTACCGCTTTGATTGATTCCCTCCACGCTGCAGGTGTGGGGGCAGGATTAGTTCTCAATCCGGACACTCCAGTGGATATGATTCTCCCCTATCTTCCAAATCTCGATTTGGTGTTGGTTATGTCTGTAGTACCTGGTAAGGGTGGTCAGTCCTTCATGCCAGAGGTTGAGGAGAAGGTTCGTTGTTTCCGTACTGCAATCGATCAGCAGATTTCGAATGGTGGCCGCCAGACACGTTTGATGATAGATGGAGGAATCAAAGCGCATAATGCTGCTCAAGTAGCCGATTGGGGAATCGACATTGCTGTTGTTGGAAGTGGACTGATTAACGATAAGGGCTCAATTGCAGAGAACCTCGCCGAGATTCGTGGTGAGTTAGGTCAAGCTTGAAATCGATGAACCGTAGGCAAACCTTCTCTCGTAGGTCTTAGGATTAACAAAGTCGCTAATCCAAAGCAACACAGGGGGATCCCCCATTTGATCCATATGCTCTCAATCGGTTCGGCTAGAGCTAGTATTGTCGCAGCAATATGGAGAAGAATTCCTGCGATTAACTGCACCGTCATAATCGAACGGCATTGTAGATTATCCCACATGCCACTAGTACGCATTGTTTGGAGATGAATACATACGTGGCCAATTGTAGTGGATATCGCAGCGCCTTTGAGTGAGAAAGTAGGTACTAGAAGTAGACCTGCAGTGAGATTAACGGCGAGACCTACAAGGATGACACGTGCGTAAGTCGTAGTTCGATTAGACAGTTTGGTACTTTCCAACATGGGTGATGAAAGAAGTCCCCATACCCAGGCTGGTAGCATGAGCACGAAGAGTGAGACTGCATCAATCCCTTCTCCCGGTCTTGCCTCAACAAGAGAATTTGGAAAGAGTGCAGGAAGTCCAATTGTCGCGATAGGTAGTGCGACGAAGATTCCGAAGGGAGTGAGAAGTCCAACTAGACGCATTGCCCGAATCTGTTCGGTGCGAAGCGCACCTTCATTCGAAGAAGCGTCGGAGAATACAGGGAGTAGGGCTTGTTGAATCGAACGTGGGACTGCCCATCCAGCCATTAGAACAATCCAAGCGATGTTGTATACCGCCACGAGTTCCAAGCCTTGGAATCCAGCAAGAAGGAACTTGTCCATTCTTGCCATCAATGGGAGGATGACGAGGGTAAGAGCGAACGGTGCAGCTCGAATTAGTAGTGCTGTCACATTTTCTTCTGGTAGGACTTGCTGTTGAGGCAATACTGAAAGTTTGCGTTCAGATCTCCATATGGCGTAAATTGTGGAAATCATTGATGCTGCAGCATACACCATTGCGAACTCCATCAGGCCGTCTCGACCAATTGCCCATACCACTGCATATCCCCCGACCATTAGTCCCTTGTCGATTACACGTGCAACAGCTTCCTCTCTTGCTTCACCCACCGCACGTAGTGCAACGCGATGCGTCCCACTCAGATACATCAGTGCAGCACCAATTGCCAGTGATAGTATGGCGACACTTGTTCCCATATCATCGAAACCAACCCAAGCGATGAGCAGAATTGGCGGTAAGATGAGTGCTGCTATGCGGCATTGAATTCTAAGTCCGTAATGCACCATGGCGCGAATATGAGTAGGTTTTGCTGGGCCATCGCGAGCAATTAGAGTAGGGATTCCAAAATCCAGTACGAGGAGTAAAGTTGCAAACAAGTCGTAGACTATTACCCACCAACCGTACTCAACATCGAGCAGTGTGCGGGTGAGGATGATTTGTGAGATTACTCCAAGGCCAATGTTGACACCTTCAGCTCCGAGGAGGGCTTGGGCGTCACGCCCGGTCCGAGGTCGTCGTTGGATGGTCAACATCTGGTTGGTACATGTGGAATGAAATGACCATTCTCTCTTTGGGAGGGTTCAAATCCGTCATTGAGAAGTGTCCGTCATGGTCACGGCGGAGTGGGTAGAGGCCGAGGTCGCCACCGTCGTCTCAGATGCCTTGGTTGAGGCAATTGATCTCAACGGGACGGGAGACCATTTCCATGTTCGAGTCATTGCTCCATCTTTCGATGGAGTACGACCGTTACAACGACAGAAACCAATCCTTGATCATTTCAAACCACACATCGCCTCAGGAGCAGTACATGCCTTGGATCTAAAGTGCATGACTCCTGAACAAGCAGAGAATGCTGGAGATACTACCTTTCATCCACATGGGGATGGAAGCGGATTCTTCGGGATCCATATTCGTAGAACAGACAAGGAGTGAACAAAATGACAGGATTTGAATGGACAGCTGATGAATTACAAGGGATTGTGGACGAACACCTCGTCGTCCTCTTCATGAAAGGATCTCCAGAGGCGCCACAGTGTGGATTTTCCAACCGTGCAGCACAGGTTTTGAACCAGTTGGGCCACCCTTACGCCTCCGTCGATGTCTTGAGCGACCGGAGAGCCATCCCCTCCATTTGCCAGTGGTCAGATTTCCCTACGATGCCTCAGGTCTTCATAGGAAGCGAATTAATTGGTGGATCCGATATTGTTCTGGAGTTACTTCAGAGTGGGGATCTGAAAACAATTGTCGAAGAGGCTCGTACCGTTCGCGGCATGGAAGCCGATTGGTCGAACGATTCCTGAGAAGGAATGGGCCATCATGCGCCTTCTCTGGATAACTCATCGTGATCTGAATCAAGATCTTACCAGAACGTCTCGTCTTGGCCTCGCTAATGCACTTGATGCTCAGGGACATGAAATCCATTGGATGTCACCTACGCCTGACCTTGATTATGTGGTTCATCGTTCGAAGCGAATAGGCTTTGGACACCGTAGTTTCACTCGTTCAGTTAGGCTGGCGTGTTCATCTTCAATCAAGGCAGATGCAGTTCTCGTCGAATGGACTGCAGTCGAAGGTTCATACAAAAGCCTCCATCACCAAGACATCCCTTGGTTCATCCTTGATCGCAGCCCCCCAGTAAGTCGTGGCATTGTGGGTTTAATTCAGCGAAGACAGCATACTCGCGCGTGGAGGATTGCACGTGAGCATGCCTGCGGTGCTATCGTGAAATCGTCACATCATCGACATCTTGCTGAACATCTTCCAGTTGCGGTGGTTCCTGCTGGTGTAGATGTGAAACGTTTCGAAGTACATCGCGATGATAGAGAAACACCTCGTTGTATCTATATTGGTTCGCTTGCGAAGGAGAGAGAATTGATTCGTGTGCATGCGATGGGTATCGACGCGATTTTCATGGGTTCTGGTAACGATGCTGACCGTTTGCGCCGTATAGGGGCCGATGTACGTCCCGCGTCAGAAATGGAAAGGATTCCTGAGATTCTAGCTACTGCTGATATCGGGATAATGCATCTACCAAATCGCATGGAATGGAGGGGGGCATCGCCACTGAAGGTCGCTGAATATGCAGCAGCTGGACTTTGCGTCGTAACATCCGATGTAGGAGATATGCCAGATCCGAGTAGTAATCCTTGGTTGAGACTTGTTCCATTAGGAGATGATACTGCGTTCATTGAAGCAGTCAATTATTTCCGGGCTCTATCTAGCGAAATGAGGCGACATCTTGGAAAGAGTGCAAAGAAATGGGCTAGAAATGAACGAGATTGGAGTGTTGTGAGCGCACCTCTCAATTCCCTAATCGAGAATCAGATTGCATAATTGAATCGTAAAGTTCTCCCCATTGAATTCGATTGGACTCTGAGTCGAGTCCTTGGACTGCTAACGGAGCCTCTTGACACATCCTTCTCCATTCATCATCGGCTTCAATGATTGATTGGATGGCATCAGCCCATGCGGAGGATTCCAATGAATCGACAACTCTTCCCCCTTTACCGATAAATTCTGCTGAGGTTGTTGATACAAGGCAGGGAAGGCCGCTAGCCAACGCATCTAGCACAACTAACGGCATACCTTCGTGGGTAGAGGGCACCAGTAGAAGCCCCGCTTTCGCTGAGATTTCTTCAAGCCGCCTTCGTTCCACCCAACCGTGCACAGAAATTCCATTTCCAGTTGTAGGGATTTCCTTATGTGAAGGCCCTAAGATGTCGAGATGGGCTTTGATTCCAAACTTATTCAGTTGATTTACTGCATCTATTGCAATGCGGTGACCTTTGCTATTATTTCCTCTGCCGACCATAAGTAATCGAAAACGATCTCGCTTCTCTGGTGGTGTATGAAGAATGTCATTCCGATATGGATTCGACATGACATAGGCTCCATCAATTCCCAAGCTCTCAATCCATTCTTTCCATTGTTGAGTTAACACAACAGGATAGACAGATGTACGTTTGAGTTCTTTGCGGATACTTCGACTTGGCCAACCTAACCAGGATTCAGTAAATTGATCAAAATCTCCAGAGTGTAGATGGACAATTGTTGGGATACCTACTTTCTGAGTTATGTGGATGCAAGCTTGCTTGCGTGCCCAGGAGAACCGTGTTGCGGCATGTATGTGAATGAGGTCAGGGGGGTCATCCCGGATTAAACGACTTAATCTTCGACGCCCAATCCTCCATGCGTTAAGAATGGTCCAAATTCCACCATCAGCGTGTGTTGGGATTGCATCAGCACTCCAACCGTCGGGGGGGTCGCTACACATTCTTCTGATTGAGGCCCCCATTCCACCTCGGGTTTCTGAGGGTCCGACATGCAGGACTCTCCGTGCCATGACTTCCGGATTCCGGATGTAGTGAAAGGTATTCGGGAATGGGGGGTAAAGATTCCATACAGACCTGTGGAATCATATCTGGTCTGTTTTAGTTTGTACCATGATCGATCTTTTAGGGGTCATCCAGATTGGTACCGGCCTCCTTGCTACCGTTCCACTCATTGATCATTGGTGGAGGATGCGGCGCGTCTCAAGACGACAAAAGATGGAGCCTCAGGAGAAAACCACTGATTCACCAATAGTTGTTGTTCTTCCAATTTGGAATGAAGAGAAGATAATCCAAATCCGTCTAGAGAATCTCGCACATCAGCAATATGCGGGAAATTGGTCCTTGATGATCGTTGATTCTGCATCAACAGATGCAAGCTTGCAAATCATCGATACTTGGTTAAGTGAAAATCCAGAAGAGTTTGCTAATATTCCATCCATCGTTCGGATGCCTCAACGTTTAGGGAAGACTGCTGCCGTGAATGTTGCGCTGGATAACATCGACCTAGAATCCATCGTAGTCCTCACCGATGCAGATGTTTTGTTTCCACCCGATTCGTTGGGTCGAATTTCCCACTGGTTCGGCTCGGATCCAACTATCGGTGCGGTAAGTGGCGCCCCCCGTCCACTTTCAAATCGATTCACATCTGCCGAGAGGAATGAAGAGACATATCGGCGATTCTATATTGATCAAAGGGTCGGGGAGAGCTTACTTGATTCAACACCAATTTCCGAAGGTTCCTTGCTTGCATTTCGAAGGGATGCGATTGGCGATTCTCGT
>Ga0163179_10000243_pt1 | contig 38449 bp, 25 predicted proteins | sample AtlANTMetagenome_FD_109643 | JGI IMG/M metagenome (GOLD analysis project Ga0163179, IMG submission 109643) | Marine eukaryotic phytoplankton communities from the Atlantic Ocean - Atlantic ANT 2 Metagenome | ecosystem: Environmental > Aquatic > Marine > Oceanic | place: North Atlantic Ocean... | reverse complement strand
GGGTCAAGGCCAGGGCCAGGGTGCCGGAGGCCAGGGAATGGGCAACCCTCTCGACCTTCAGGAGAGTTCCGCAGCCGGAACTTCCTCCACCGTGGCCCAGGGCGACGCCGTGGCGCGCACCCGCCAATCCATCAACTCCCTTACGCGACGACAACGCTCTGCCGCCATCCAGAATTACGTGCAGCCCCTCCCGGTCGAATTCCGGAAGCTGGTTGCGGAATACTACGAAGCCCTTGAGGAATGAATGCCAGACCACTACGCACAACAACAGTGGCTGCCTTGACAGCCGCCTCCGTTCTCGCTTCCACCTTCCCGTTCGCCCGGGTCCGGGCACAGGATGAGCAGGTGGCAACCCAGATCGTTGGGGTCGCCCGCCTCTCACCCGAGGCAGAGGCCGCCATCACAAAGGGACTCGCATACCTCGCCAAGGATGGCGTCCAGAATCCGGATGGCAGCTGGGGGGGATCTGGAAACCCGGTAGCCGAAACGTCCGTCGGCCTGATGGCCTTCATGCTGAAGGGCTACGTGCCGGGTCGGGGCGAATACGGCCGCCTCATGGACAAGGCGATCTCCTATCTCATCAACAAGGGACGTGAGCAACGCGGGTTCATGGGAACGCCCAACAACCACGCCGGGATGTACGAACACGGCCTCGCCGTGCTCGCCCTCTCCGAAGCGTGGGGACAGAGTAAAAACCCACAGCTCAAGACCGCCCTGCGACGCGCGGTTGACATCATCCTCCGGGCACAGAATCCGCAGGGCGGCTGGCGCTACAACCCGGAGCCGCGGGACGCGGATCTCTCCATGACCGTTATGCACGTTGTTGCTCTCAACTCTGCACGGGAAGCTGGTATTGCCGTCCCCGACGCCACCATCGAGAAGGCCACCAAGTATGTTCTCACCTGCCAGGACGAGGACAGTGGCGGCTTCCGCTACCAACCCGGTGGCGGTGAACCCGGGTTTGCGCGCACCGCAGCTGGTGTGATGTCCCTCATCATGTGCGGGCAGCGTCGCCACAAGGCCACCCAGCGTGGGCTTGCCTTCCTCAAGGCCTACCCCGACCGTAAATTCGACAAGAATTATCCCCGCTTTCACTACTCGCACTACTACGCCGTCCAGTCGATGTACCAGGCCGGGGAAGCCGATTTTCAGTCCTGGTATCCAAGAATTGCGGCGACCATCGTCTCCAAGCAGAATCAGGACGGTAGCTGGGCCGGGGCCCACGGCACGGTCTACGGCACGGGGTTCTCCATTCTCATCCTGGGTGTCCCCTACCGCTACCTTCCCATCTACCAGCGCTGAGGTCCGGAGCCCGATGGCACAGGCTTGCCCGCCCCGCGCCGGGGCCCGCCTCTGCCCTTCCAAGGAGTGGCATGCCAACCGGGCCTTCCTCCTCTTCCTCCCCATCCTCACCGCGCCATGAATTGCCTCTCCGCCTGGACCGCCGCCGTGCTCCTCGCCTTCTCGTCGCTGCCCGGGACTACGGCGCCGGCGCCTGCCGGCTCTGGACGAATGCTGCAGCAGTTGGAAAGCGCGAGCTGGATTCAACAGGCTGAAGCCCTTCACTACCTCGGGGAGCACCGGGTGGAGCTTGCTGCCGATTCCGTCCGATCCCTCCTCAACAACGAAACAGCCCACCCCTGGATACGCGGGCGAGCCCTCCTCTGCCTCTCCCAGATCGAGAACGGCGTTGAGGCCGGCTCATTCGGAAAGTGGGTGGCGCACGATGAGAGCACCCTTCGTGCGGCTGCCGCCCGGGTTCTCGAGGTTCACGGCGGAAATTCCGCACAAACCTGGATCGACATCCTCCTCAAGGACTCCGACCCGCACGTCCAGTGCCAGGCGGCCGCCGCTCTCGCACGCCGGAACAGGGAAACAGCCTGGGACGTGATCGCCCCCCTGACCAGCGCCCCGGACCCCGCCATCGCGCGCCCCGCCGCCCGTGCCCTTGCCTTCACTGGCAGCGCACCCGCTCTGGCGCGTCTGGGTGCGCAACTCGCCAAGCCGGAACTCATGCGTGAATCTCTCCGCGGAGTAAGTGACATCCAGAGCCCCCTCCTCATCCCTGTCCTGCTCAACCTCCTCCCCGGTCTTGAGGATACGGACCTCAACTACGGGGCCATCCTCACCGGCCTCCAGAATCAGGAGTGGAAGGAGGTCATCGCCGGTCTCTCGACATTCATCAGGAGCGGTGACGAGAAACAGATCCGGACCGGAGCGCGCCTCATTACAGTCCTCGCCCGCTCCCCGGAACTTGGCAAGCCGCTCCGGGAAGCCCTCGCCCAAGCCAAGGAAACCGAGACCATCGAAGCAGGCCTGATCGCCCTCGGCTCCGCCGCCATGAATCCCGATGAGCACCACGAATTCTTCCGCGAAACCCTGAAGCACAGCGAGTCCTCCATCCGCTCTCTCAGTATCCGCTGCCTGGCACACTGCAAGGAAATCAACCATTACGAGATCCTGCGCGACAGCCTCGGTGACGAGGACCCCGAGGTCGTGCGTGCTGCTCTCAGCGCTCTCAAACGCCAACCCGCCGTCAACGCCCCGCAGGGACGCTTGGTCGCCTACCTTGAGGCTCCGCTGTCCAGCACCGAGGAAACCGTGCGCTCCCTCGCCTACGAAGTCCTCGCCCACGCAGGAAGTGAAGCCGATTTCCGGCCCGCCATGGCGGTCCTCCAGGAACTCCTCACCGGCACAGACGAAACACTACGCTCCGCGGCAGCCAAGGCCCTCGGAGCGCTCGCCCCAGAAGACCAGATTGGCGATGTGGTCGCCGCACAGGGCTACGTTGCCCATTGGATGGTCATTGGCACCTTCCTCAACGACAAGGAACACAAGGCCTTTCACGAGGTGCACGAACCGGAAAAGGAAATCGACTTCGAGAAGAGCTACAAGGCGACCTACATCTGGCTTCTGGAAGGCCGTAGTGACAAACCCATTGAGCGAGACGTGACCTGGGGGGAAGGGATTGTCGACAGCACCGATGGAAAGCTTTCCATGTCCGCACAGCTGCCTCCTCCGGGCTCTTTCGCAGTGGGCTACGCGGTCGCAGACATTCATGTCGACACGGACCGGGAAGTAACTCTCGATATCGACGGCGATGACGCTTTCCGGGTCTGGCTCAACGGCGAACAGGTTTCCGAGAAGATCGCGCCCTACCAGCACCGCAAGGACTGCATCGTGGAGGACAGGAATCTCCGCGTCAAACTGATGGCCGGCGCCAACCGGTTCATCGTCAAGTCCGCCAATGTCGACTATCGCTGGTGGGTGCGGCTCCGCCTCACCGATTCGAACGGCATCCCGATTCCCTTCCGCAAACCATGATTCCGGGACGCACCCGACTGCTCTTCCTCACGCTGCTTCTCCTCGCCTTCCCGCTTCTTGCGGCTGCCCAGGCACCGACAGGCGATGGCCGCTGGTCCGATGCCCGGCGCGCCTACGCCGAGGGACACGATGACGAGGGACATGAAATTCTCCTCGCCCTTGCAGAGGACTATCCGGGCGACCTCGACCTTGCCGTTGCCTGCTACGCGACCATTCTCGCCGAAGAGGGCCGCCTCCTGAAAACAAATCCCTGGATCGACCTCGCATCCGAGCGCCTCGTCGCCCTCGAGCAGCTTGGTGCCATCTCTGCAAACAGCCAGACCATCCGGGAGGCTGTCCCACGGGTCATCGATAAGGCCCTTCTCGAGGGGCGGCACCTCGAGGCCCGCGAAACATCCGGACGCCTGCACCGCGAGAATCCACACGACCTCTACTGGCGGATTCGTGAGGCCTACAACCACCGCCGGATGGATCTCGCCGGTGCACGACCTCTCTACCAGAAACTCAAGGATGACGTCGATCCTGACCATCCGGATGCCCGCACGCGCGAGCTCTGGCTCTGGATGGAAAATGAACTCAAGGGCATGGAGAGCCTCGCCCCCCCTATTTATCCCCTGCCTCGCGGCACTCCACTCGTTCTCATGGAACCAGACGACCCCGATGGCTACTGGCGCGCCGTGCTCGATCATTCGCCCGCTGATGTCGCAGGCACGGTAGACCGCCTGATCGCCCTCGCCAGCGAGCAGATTGTTCCATGGCAGGATCAACCGGGGGTGACCGATCCCCTGCGCGCCCTCGATCTTCACCTGCTCTCGAAACCTCCCGCCGAACTGACGGCCCTGCGCAAGCTGCAGGACGATCACCTCAAGCGCGAAACCCTTCCGCAGGACCCAAGCGAAGCGGACATTCTCACGCTCACCCGCCGCTTCCCGTGGTCTTCCACCGTGCATTCCATGCTCCTCGAGCTCGGCAACGACGCCCTGTGGAGCGGCAGAGCCGAATCTGCCCTGCGCAGCTTCCGGGAACTTCTCGCCCACGCTATCGACCCCAAGCTGCGGGATGCAGCACAGGTGGGGGCCTGGACCGCTCTCCGGATGATCGGCGCAATCGACGAACTGCGCGCGACCGCAGGCACCATCGACCCGGGGAGGAACTATCCCTGGATGGACCGGACCGCCAAGGGGTCCGAAATCAGGGCTGAGCTTTTCAAGGGGGTCTCCTCTATGACGCCCGTCCCAGCCGCGGAACTGTCCAGCCTCGATCAGCATATCCTCCAGTTGCCTCCCGTATCCCCCTGGCCCACTGATACTCCCGCCGTTGGCTTTGGAATCGACCTCCAGATCGCCGGCTCCCAGATCATCGCGAGCGGTCGCAACATGCTCGTCAGTTATGACGCCTCCAACCCCGGCCCTCCCCTCTGGTCCCAGCTCCAACGGCACCCGGTCGACCAACACCGCCGCACCGGTTATCACCCGGGCTACTTTCGTCCCCTGATCCGGGGAGGAACACTCTATACCCGCTGGGGACTCAGTTCCCTGCCCAACGGCATTGCCGCCTTCTCCCTCGAGGGAGGACAGCCCGAATGGTCCCACATTTACACCAGAGGCACCTCACGCTATGCCAACGGCGTCCCGATGGGAGATCCCGTGGCGGCGGAAGGCGGCCTGTTCTACCTGCAATGGCATACCCCGGGCGATGTCACCGACCGCAACCGCGCGGTCAGCCTGGTCCACTTGGACCTCTCCACACGCCAGCCACGCTGGTCCACCGACCTCGTCATCGCCGGGCGTTCCGTCGACTCCGAGGGCAGGCTGCAGGGGGCCGCTCCACAGAATGTCATCTACGGAAACGAGGTCACCGTCCACCGCGGTGCCGTCTACTGTAACACCAATGCTGGAATGATCGTGCGCTGCGACGTCAGGGACGGTCGCGTGGACTGGGTTCACAACTATCGCCGCCAGAACTCGAGCCTCGTCCCCCAGAATCTCGGTTCTGCCCCGATCATCGCAGGCAACACCGTGGTCTGCATGCCTCGCGACGATGGGCGCATCTTCGCCCTCGACCAGCGAACGGGTCGCGTTCTCTGGGATAACCCGCTCATCCTTGGCAACGAGATGATCGGGGTGCACGAAGACACGCTGGTTGTCCGGGGCACCGGGGTGATCGCAGGACTCGATCTCAGGTCGGGCGAAGCGCGATGGTTCCGCCCCCTTGCTGACCGCGTCCTGGGCCGCGCCCTCCTGCTTGGCGGATCCGTCTACCTTGGCTCCGTCGGGGAGCTTCAACGCCTCGACGTCAGAAGTGGCAACCTTCTGGAACGGCGGCCCTGGGATCTCGGAGAAGCCCGACCGCTTGGATTTATCATCGCCCACCAGAAACTCTTCGTAGTGAGCGACAATCCGGCGCCGGATCGCCGCAACAGGATCGGAGAAGCTCTCGCACGTATCGAAACTCCCTCTGCTCCCCTGCGCCTTCCCCTCAAACGCACCTGGGCTCTTACCCGGAGCGACGCACGCATCGCCCTCTCTCCTCCTGCTTCCGGACTGGGCGAGACCGCCTTTCTCCTCTCCGGGGGAATCCTTGAGTGCCTGGACCTGAGCCCCAGCGGATCGATCAGGTGGCGCCGCTTTGTAGATGCCCACAACGCCACCCTGTCCTTCGTCGGGGAAAAACTCCTCCTCGTCGAAGCTGGAAGAGGCGGCCGCCCGGGGCGGGCCGTCGCGCTCAACGCCAGAAATGGGCGCTTTCTCTGGGAGGCTCCCGTTCCCTCGACGCTGGGTAATCCATTCTACTTCGGCAGCAGGCTCATGTACCACGACCGCCGGGGCAAGATGGTCGTCTTCGATCTCGAGTCCGGAAAACCGGCCTGGGAGCGAACACTCAGCGAGGCTCACCTGGTTGATCCCTACTGGGATGGAGAGAACCTCAATATCTTTCACGCGTCCCAATGGCACGGCCCACATCATCTGATCCTCGATCCCGCCACCGGACGCACCATCCGGCGAGACCCCGTCATCGTGGCCCAGACCACCTCGCCCAACCTCGCCCGCCCGATCGAGAACGGCTGGTACGAGGTTCGCTTTCCGCCGCAGGCCGCCCAGTTTGTCCGCCTCACCGCTCTCTCGGAGGTGAATGGCCGGGGCTGGGCGTCCGCCGCTGAAGTGCACCTTCTCGATGCGCAAGGCAACAGGATTGCACGTGACAAGTGGTCCGTGGAGGCAGAACACGAGCGTAATGCCGCTCCCCGCGCACTGCCTCCCAACATTATCGACGGCAAACCCGACACCTGGTGGCATTCGCAGTGGAAAGACCCCGACAATCCCGCCCTTGGCAAGGTCCTGCCTCATCCGCACCACGTTCACCTCGATCTGGGGGAGAACCACCTCGTGGGCGGCTTCCAATATCTGCCCGCCAGAATCAATTACAACAACGGGATGATCCGTGATTACGAACTCCACGTGCGTGAAGACAAGCAGGACTGGGGCAATCCCGTCGCCCGGGGCATCCTCGTCAATCGCCTCCATGTGCACCGCAATCATTTCGGACCTGGGGCAGTCTTCTTCGACGCCCGCAACCACCCCGGAAACCATCAGGCCGTCTTTCGCTACAATCTGGACAACCGGACAGCCCAACTCGTCGAAAACGAAGCCCATATGCTTTCCATGCATGGGCGCTACGTCCTCATCACCTCTCACAACAAGCTCATCCTCCGACGGTCGGATGATCCCGGTTACCGATTCGAGCTCACCCCCCATGTCGAGCACGGAAGACATGGTGAAATCGTAATTGAAGGGGACCGCCTCATCATGGGGCGCCACAAGATTGCAATCGCTGATCTCGATGCCAAGCGGTTCCTGCCGGTGCCCGAGGCCCCAAAGTCGCGCCGGCACCAGAACGGCCACTTCGTCCGTCTTGAAGACGACCACTTTCTCAAGATCGTCCACCACGGCAACAAGCAGGAACTCGCCCTTATCAACATGAGCAATGGCCAAATCTCGGAGAGCACCATGGAAACCCAGATGGAACGCTTCGCCGAGGACCGCTTTCTCAAGTCTCCCGGTCAGCGTCTCCTCACCTTCAAGCGCACCCTGCTCTTCTACGACAATTCGACCCTGAGCGCCTGGGTAAGCGCAAACTAGTTCAGGGCTCACTCCCCCGGTTCCATCCAAGATCCTGCAGCGGTCTCAGGCTTCCTACTTCCCTTTACGACGGAATCGCCCTATCCAGCCTTCTCCATGCGCACTCTCCTCGCCCTCATCACCGGCTTCTTTCTCCCCGCCGCGGCCGCATCTGCAGCCAAGGCTCCTGCAGCAAGCCCGTCACCACCCAACATCGTCTACATCATGTCCGATGAGCTGGCCTACTACGAGCTTGGCCACATGGGCAACCCATACATCAAGACACCCCGCATCGACCGCATGGCCCGGGATGGCATTCGCTTCACCCACGCCCTTGCGGCAGCACCCGTCTGCGCTCCGCTCCGCTGTAATCTCATGACCGGCAAACACGCCGGACACGCCTCCGTCCGTGCCAACGATGGAGGCACTCCCCTCCGCGCTGATGAAGCCACCATTGCATCCCTCCTCAAGGAGAAGGGCTACGCAACGGGCGGTTTCGGAAAGTGGGGCTGCGGAGGACGGGACTCCACCGGCGTCCCCGAGAAGCACGGCTTCGATATCTTTTACGGCTATTACGATCAGGTTCACGCCCACTCCTTCTATCCTCCCTACCTCGTCCGCAACAGCGAGGAGATCGTACTTCCCGGCAACGAGGGTGGCCGCGCGGGGCAAACCTATGCCCACTACCCCATCATGGAAGAGGGGCTGAAGTTCATCCGCAAACACAAGGACAAGCCATTCTTCGCCTACTTCCCCATCACTCCCCCACACGGCATGTTCGACATTCCGGGGGACGATCCCGCCTGGGAGCACTATCGGGGTGAGGACTGGGTTGCCGACGAGACGATCGCCCAGGATATCAAGAACTACGCGGCCATGGTCACCATGGTGGATCGGAACGTGGGGCAGATCCTCGATCTCCTCGCCGAACTCGGGCTCACGGAAAACACCATCGTCTTCTTCACCGGGGATAACGGAGGTCAGGACCGCTTTCGCAGCGGAGATCGCCCTCGCGGGTTCTTTGGACCCAACAAGAACCCTCACACCGGGGTCGAGTTCCGGGGAGGGAAGGGCAACCTCTACGAGGGCGGGCTGCGCATCCCCTTCCTCGTGCAATGGCCGGGAAGGATCCAGGGGGGACAGGTGAGTAATTTCAAGTTCGCCCAGTATGACATTCTCGCCACCCTCACCGAAATTGCGGGGGCCCGGACACCGGCGGATACCGATGGCATCTCCATCCTGCCCACCCTGCTCGGGGAAAAATCTGTCGGAAGGACGCAAGAGGCCCATCCCTATTTCTACTGGGAGTTTGGAAACATGCAGGCGGTGCGGATCGATAACTGGAAGGGGCTCCACATTCGCAACAAGCAGAGCTGGGAGCTCTACGATCTCGAGAACGATATCAGCGAAACAACCAACGTGGCGACCGACCATCCGGGGATCATCAGCCGTATGGAGCATATCATGAAGGAGTGCCACGAACCCGCCCGACCCGGCACCTACACCACGCGCGAACGGCACGAGCGCGACCGCTGGGCGAAATGGGGAGACTCCAAGCCCCAACCCTCACCCCGGGTCTCCCGCATGAAACGTATCAAGGCCCGCAACCTGATTCCCTTCGAGCAGCTCAAACTGGTCAGTTTCAGCAGCCAGAACCAGAGCAACAACCGCAAGGCCATCTTTGCCATTGATGGACGGCCCGACAGCCTATGGCACTCGAGCTGGTCGGACGGGCTCACGAAACACCCCCACGAACTCATCATCGACCTGGGCAAACGCTACCATGTTTCAGGGTTTCACTACCTCGCCCGTCAGGACGGCGGATGGAACGGAGCCTTCGCAGAAACCGAATTCTACGTCAGCGATTCGCCCACCGAGTTCGAGCAACCCGCCACAAGGATCACCTTTGCAAAGAGCAGAAACCCCCAGCCCGCCAGGCTGGCAACGCCCCTTGCAGGCCGCTACGTAAAGGTCCGAATTCTCAGCGAGGTCAACGACAAGGACTGGGCATCGGCCGCCGACATCGGCGTGATGGGCAAACCTGCCAAGTAGACGCGGCCTCCCCAAATCATACCCCCTTGCGGGACCCGCACGAAACATCAGGCTTTTTCACCCGTCTTCTCTTTAAGGCAATTCCCATGATCCGTTCAAGGCTCTGTGCATTCTGCGCTCTCACCACCATCGGCTTCGCGGTTGATATCCATACTGCGCCCTCCGGGATCCAGGAATTCCAACGCCTCCACCAACTCATCAAGCCCCAGCCCGGAGAGAGCCCCTGGCGGGAAATTGACTGGCTCACGAATGTGACCGAGGCCCGGCAGCGCTCGGGTGCCGAGAACAAACCCATCCTCATTTTCACCGCGGCCGACGGCAGCCCGCTCGGGCGTACCTGAGGCGCATGCACCGGCAACCGCTCCCGCAGGTTCACCGGGGCTCAGGTTGAGCCCGCGTTCATCAACAAGCACTTTATTCCCCTCGGACTGGATACCTACTTCCGGGGCAACTCCCACGAAGTTGCCTTCTGCAAGCTCGCTGGGTCTGGAGGAAACCGCGTCGTCATCACCACTGCCAGCGGCACACCGCTGGCAAAAGGCAATACCCTCGCCCTGTGCGCAAAGGGGCTGGCACCCATCCTGGCACGGTTCAACACCCTTCCGGAGAAGCGCCGCCGCCCGACCCTGCCCGATCCGGCTTCCGCCACTCCCTCCCGACGCCCCCTGCCTCTGCCCCCACCCAACGGGATGATCCTCCGCGGTTACTGCACCTACCTGCACGACCCTCCGATGGGCCCGATCGCGCGCAAAAAGCAGATGTACTACAGGGAGAACCCGGATGCCTGGGCCGCCGAAACGCAGGACGACATGCTCTGGCTGACCGAGGAGGAAACCCTCTCCCTGCTGCCCGGTAAGCACAGGGTAGGGAGCACCCTCCATGTCCCACTCCCCATTCAGCAGCGTTTCTACAGCACCATCGGCATTGAATACATGGAGGGCAGCGTCAACGCCCTGCCCACCACCGATTCCCTCATGACCATCAGGGTGAAACAGGTGAATTCACGCGAGATTCATCTCATCCTCCGTGGATCGGCGCAGATGGGTGTCCCATTCGCGCAGCACGACAGAAACGGCGCACGGAGCCGGGGCTGTGAACTGACCCTCGCCGGGGAGCTCACCATCGACAGGACATCGAACCGCTACTCCCGCTTCGATCTCGTCGGCATCGGCAGAGCGTGGGGAAACAAGATGGATTCTACAAGAAAGGCCATCCGCATCGCAGAGTATCCCTGGGCCTACGGCATTGCCTGCGAGCTTATAACCACCCGTAACCCAGTGGATCTGATCCCCCCCTACAATCTCGTTCACTACGGAAGCGGTCTTTCCTACTTCGGCAAGAGCAGGTGACCTCCGGAATCCATACTGATCACCTGCTTCTGCAAGTGGAAACGCAGCCCTTCCGGTTCCTCCGGTGCCTCGTCAAATCCCGGGCGCCCTCCCTCAGGACAGGGCCGCATAGTCCACTGGCTGATGTCGATCGATTGCCGTAGTGACCGGCGGCATCTCGTATTTCAATCCGGTCGCACAATTGAACAGCACCACCGACTCCCCGGCTCCAACCCGGCCCTCCCTCAACTCCTTCTTGTAAGCGGCATAGGTCGCTGCGCCCTCAGGACAGAGAAGAATCCCCTCCAACTCCGCCATCTCGACCCGGGCGGACTCGATGGCTTCGTCATCCACGGCAGTCGCAAATCCATTCGTAGACCGCACACCCCGTAGAATGAGGAAGTCTCCCACCGCGGCCGGCACCCGAATTCCCGCTGCCATCGTGTGCGCACCCTCCCATACCTCCGCATGCTCCTCCCCATTCTCCCAGGCCCTCACAATCGGGGCACATCCACTGGCTTGGACCGCCACCATGCGGGGGCGCTTGGAGCCTATCCAGCCAATCGCTTCCAACTCGTCGAACGCCTTGACCATTCCAATCAGCCCGGTGCCCCCGCCAGTCGGGTAGAAGATCACATCGGGCAGCTTCCATCCAAACTGCTCAGCGAGCTCAAGTCCCATCGTCTTCTTGCCTTCAATCCTGTATGGCTCCTTGAGGGTCGAGACATCGAACCATCCCATCTTCTCCACTCCTTCTCGCACGACCTTTCCGCAATCGTGAATCAACCCGTTGACCCGCCACACCCTGGCACCCTGCATGGCAATTTCCCGGAGGTTGGTTTCGGGCGTGTCTTCCGGGCAGAACACATAGACCTCCATCCCGGCCCGCCGGCCATAGGCCGCCAGCGCCGCCCCCGCATTCCCGTTCGTTGGAATCGCGAGCCTGGTCAACCCCAGTTCCTTTGCCATCGACACCGCCAGCGCCAGCCCTCGTGCCTTGAATGACCCGGTCGGAAGACGGCCCTCATCCTTCACAACCACCGGCCCACCGCCCAGCCGCGCCCCGACGCGAGGCAGCCACTGCAGCGGGGTGGTAATCTCTCCCAGACTGACAATATTTTCCGCCTTTCTCACGGGCAGGAACTCGCGAAAGCGCCAGAAGTCCGCAGGCCGTACCCTCACATCTTCCATGCTGAGCGCATCCCCGAGAGCCTCGAGGTTGTAGCGCACCAGAAGCGGGCGCCCAGCCTCCGAAAGGCCCTGAAGAACATCAGCCTCGTAGCGCTTTCCAGTCAGCGAGCATTCAAGGTGGGTGACATACGTGGAACGCTCTGTAGTCGTGTTGTCCATCCCGGGTATTTTCCTCCGACCGCGCACCCGGCAAAGTCGAAAGCTCTTCAGGGTCCACTTTTCCTTGACCCCAACGACCCTCGCGGCACGTTCTCGAGGCCCGCCCTCCATCATGCTGACCCCCCGCCCAACCCCCCGGTTTCCCTGGCAACTGCTGCACCTTGTGCTTCTCCTAGGCTCCGGCGGGCTCGCGAACGCCCAGCAGATTCAGGTCCTCTGGGTTAATCCCGGGAATGTGGAGCGCATCATCAACAACGGAGACGACACTCCGAGCGGAGGCGATGGAACCCATTTCGGCCAGGTGGCGGCAGGCGCTCCTCCGGTGGACCGGGAGTTCATCATCCGGAACACCCGCGCCGCCCCGCTCCAGCTCAGGGCCTTTCAGCGACTGGGTAACCACCCCGGCAACTTCACGGTGATCAACCCCCCGGCCCTGCTTATCCCGGGCAATCAGCAGACCACGATGACGGTGCGCTTCATCCCGCCCGCTACCGGAGGCCTCCGCACGGCGACGATCCGCATCCTGAGCACCTCCTCACAAGACACCGATTTTCTCTTCGACGTCGCGGGCGAACTCATCCTCCCCGCCCCGAATATCGAGATCGTCGGAAACGACCTCGTCATTACCGATGGCTCCGTCCTTCCCGGGGTGGAGAATCTCACCGACTTCGAAACACTCAACCTTGGAGACCCTCCCCGCCTGCACCGGTTCACCATCAGAAACACGGGGGCGATCACCCTGCGTATCAGCAGTGTCGGCATCACCGGCCTGAACAGTGACCAGTATGAAGTTGCCAGCAACCCTGCCACCTTTATTGCTGCGGGAGCCGAGAGCTCGTTTGAGATCGCGTTCAACCCCACTCGCAAGGGAGTCCACCGGGCCACCGTGAATGTGAACAGCAACGATCCGACACCAACCGAGACCACCTACAGCTTTGTAGTGCGTGGCACCGGACAGGCGTTTCTTCCCACCCTCGTCCTGAGCGGTAATGGAATGGAGATTCTCGCTGGCGACGACACTCCTTCGCCCAGCGACCACACAAGGTTTACGAATACCGACGTGCAGTCCACCTCCGCTCGAAACTTTGTCCTGCGCAACCCGGGGGAAGGGCCTCTTGAAATTACAAGCGTTCAGCTCCTTGGCGCCCACGCTTCGGAATTCACGGCAACCCAGCTTCCCGGACCCTCCCTCCCTCCGGGGGGAGAAGGCTCCCTCCGAATCAATTTTCAACCCCGGGCGCAGGGAGCCCGCTTCGCTACCCTGCGAATCATCAGCAACGACCCGGATTCCCCCGTATTCGACGTGGCTCTCGAGGGAAGCGGGGGACGCTTCAAGCTTCTCGGGATCGACCTCGACGGCAAAGACACTCTCATTGGATTCAACAGCAACCCAGCCCCCGGGACCTACATCTACGACATCTTTCACTCCACTAACATGGAGAACTGGTTGAAGGTGGGCTCCCTCCTCTCCAATCCGGGGGAGACCCGGCAATTCCGGCACCGCAACTCCACCGCAGCGCACAGGGGCTTCTGGCGCATCGAGGAACGCCGCCTCGATTAGGAGGAGTCAAGCCCCGCACCCTGCAAGCTCAACCACTCCTTCGAGCAGCCCGACATGACACCGGACGCGGCGATGGAGTGAAAACTCCGAGGGGGTCTCAAAGGTGAACGCTGCCCGGGCACCGTTCAGGAAGAGGAGAATCGATTCCGGCATCCCACCGATCTCGCGCGCAAGCCCGGCCAACCCCCGACTCCGTCTGATCACCCCGTTCTCTGGGCGTCTTCCCTCCACTCCTCCCGCGTGACGTGGAATGATGCCCTCCACCCTCTCGAGAAGAGCTTCCCCGCTCTGTTCTCCACGGCGCGCCAACTCGTAGAGATAGATTCCATTGGCATCAAAGTCCTCATGTAAACTCACCGCCACGGCAAAATCACGGCCCGAGATAAACTCAAGGATCGCTCCGATCGGTGCCACCCCCGGACGGTCAAAACACCGGTTGAGGTCGCATCCCTTCCGGTCTTCCCTCCGGTTTTCGGACAGGCCCCAAGGATTAATGCAGGGAAGCACCACGACGGGGTTCTCCCGAAGCACCTCCACGTTTTCCTCCGCCCAGTGCACGAGCCCCTGCACCGCTGCCGGCTCGTCACCGTGGATCCCGGCACTCAGGTAGAGACCCGCCCCGGCAATCCGACGCCGGTTGCACAATCCAATCACCGGATACGGTCCCTCTTCGGACAGGTTCACGAGCCGGAGGTTTGCCTCCCGGGCCACCCCCCGCCACCGCTTCAGGAGAGCATGCACCTCGTGGCTGCGGTGATTGGCCATATATGCCTGTTCGTCGAAGTCCACCTTCACCGCTTGGCATAGCAGGACGACTTCGTCGATCCCAATGGAACCAAATTCATGGGCAGGCGCTCCTCGCCCCTGACCCTGCACCGGACCTGAGATTCCCCCATGCGCATGACGGCCTCCTTTTCTTGCCAAGAATTCTTCATCGCCTAGCTTTTCCCCACTGTCATGACCGCTCCCAGACTCACCCGCCTGCTCACCTTGTCCACCACCATCGTCTGCTTCCTCGCAGCCAGCGACTGCCTCCTTGCCCAGAAAAAGAAGACGCAGGTCCAGGAAGAGGAAAAGCCCTGGTGGGATGCTCCGCAGCCCCGGTTTTCCAAGTCCGAGCTTGGTGGTGTCTTCAGCGGCACCATTGACATGCGTGGCGACGCCAAGCTCAAGGAGCGCACTGTTTACAAGGGGATCGCCGTACGACTCGGCCCCGGAGGCGAGAGCGGCACCGCGGTCTTCGATACCGAGATGATGCGGATGGCCTGCGCCATTCCCGACAAGCCAGTCATGTTCAACACCTACCGCGATGGACTGGGCGGAGCCGGACACTGGGTGGGCTCCCCCTACCTGTTCACAAGTGAAAGCGGCCCGGCCTGGGCGGACAAAGACGGCAATCTCGCGGATGTTCGCGAGGGCAGGAAGGCTGGCCCCCTGCCCCGGGCGTGGGCTCACTATCGTGGGCTCTACCGCCATGGGGAACGAGCTGTCTTTTCCTACCGCATCAATGGGACCGGCATCCTCGACATGCCCTGGATTGAGGAACTCGACGGGGTGAAGGTATTCACCCGGACCCTCGAGGTGGAACCCTCCCGCACAAAACTCTCCCTGCGCCTCTGCCAGGACCGGGCCGGCGAGGAACAGGTCACTGCCGTGCTCTCCTGCCGGGGGTCCACGGAAGGGGCCGGGATCAGCCGCCGGGACGGTCACTGGCACCTTGAAATCAACCCGCACGACGAGATCTTCCGCATCAAGCTGGCCATCGGGTCTTTTCACCCTGATCGACTGAAAGAGGTGACCTCGGGCCTCGGAAAAATCGCCCCAGCCGAAACGCTTTCACGTTTTACCGCGGGGGGACCCGCGCGCCACTCCGAATCGCTCGTGACCAAGGGAGCCGTCAGTCAGGAAAACGGCCCCTACGTCATCGATACCATCACTCCACCCTTCGACAACCCGGACAAGATTCTCTTCCGCTTCGGTGGACACGATTTTTTCACCAATGGAGATATCGCAGCCTGCACGATTGACGGTGACGTCTGGCGCGTCTCGGGAATCGACGACAAGCTCGGCAGGATCGAGTGGCATCGTTACGCCACCGGACTCTTCCAGCCACTGGGTCTCAAGATCGTCGAGGACAAGGTTTACGTTCTCGGCCGTGACCAGATCACCCGCCTCCACGACCTCAATGGTGATGAGGAAGCCGATTTCTACGAGTGCTTTAACAACGAATGCCGCATCGGCCGACACGTCCACGAGTATGCCACCGGTCTTGAGACCGACCCCGAGGGAAACTTCTACTACGTCAAGGGACACGGTGCCAAGAACGAGCATGCGGGCACGCTCCTGAAGGTCTCCCGGGATGGTTCCCGGATCGAGGTGGTGGCCACAGGCTTCCGCTGGCCGAATGGCTCGGGAGCAGGACCCAATGGAGAACTGACCGTGGCCGACCAGCAGGGAACATGGGTGCCTTCCTCCCGCGTTGATCTCGTAAGGAAGGGAGGCTTCTACGGCTTCATGAACGCCCACCACCGGACCGAGAAGCCAACCACCTACGATGGTCCCCTCTGCTGGATTCCCCATAAGGTGGACAACTCCTGCGGCGGACAAACCTGGTGCACGTCCGACAAGTGGGGCCCCTTCCGGGGACACATGGTCCACTGCTCCTACGGCAAATGCGCCCTCTTTCTCGTCCTGCAGGAAAACATCAATGGTATCGACCAGGCCGGCGTTTACCGGTTCCCCTTCAAGTTCCAGTCCGGCGGAATGCGGGCGCGCTTCAACCCTCATGATGGACAACTGTATGTAAGCGGATTGAAAGGCTGGCAGACCAGTGGAGCCAAGGATGGCTGCCTCCAGCGCGTCCGCTACACCGGCGCCAAGGTCTCCATGCCCAGAAGCATCAACATTCACAAGAACGGCATCCGGGTGGGTTTCACCCAGAAATTAGACCGGGAACTGGCCGAGGACTCCGACAGCTGGCAGATCGAGCAGTGGAACTACCGCTGGACCAGCAAATATGGATCCAAGGAATTCAAGGTGACCAACCCTGACGAAGTTGGCCACGACAAGGTCATCGTCCGCTCCGCGAGGCTGCTTCCTTCCGGCAAGGAGGTGTTCCTCGAAATCGCTGACCTCGCACCCGTGATGCAAATGAAAATCTCCTTCGATCTCGAGACAGTGGACGGCGAAGAGATGATCGGGGACCTGCATAATACCATCCACGTCCTCGCGGAAGACTACAGGTAGAGAGCGGTCCCGGCGAGCACCCTACAGGACCTTACCAAAGGCCTCCACCGCCTGCTCGATTTCCGCCCTCGAAACATCCAGGTGCGTTACCAGCCGCATGGGGTTCCCGGGATAAACAAGGACCCCGTGTTCCTGGAGGCGCTCCGGCAAGCCCTGCGCCCGATCCCCGGGCAGCCTGACGTAAACCATGTTCGTCTGCACTCTGCCTGGATCGAGCTCACAGCTCTCGAACTGCGCGAGGCCTTCTGCCAGGAGCAGGGCATTGGCATGATCCTCCGCCAGTCGTTCGACGTGATTCTCCAGGGCGTATACCCCTGCAGCAGCGAGGAGCCCGCTTTGCCGCATGCCCCCTCCCACCACCTTGCGCCACCGCCGGGCCTCGGCGATGAAACCGGCCTGCCCGGCAAGGACCGAGCCGACCGGCGCACCCAGACCCTTGGAGAGACATATCGAAACACTGTCAAAGGGCGCTGCGATTTCCCGCGCGCTCCGGCCCGACCTGACCGCCGCATTGAAGAGCCGCGCACCATCCAGATGCAGACGCAGTCCATGCCTGTCCACCAGCAACCGAGCCTGCTCAGCATGGCCCTCCGGCAAAACCCGCCCGTTGGTCGTATTTTCAAGACACAGCAGACGGGTCCGCGCGAAGTGATAGTCGTCCGGCTTGACCAGCCCTTCCACCTTTTCCAGATCAAGCGTTCCATCTTCCTCGAGGTCAAGCGGCTGCGGCTGGATTCCTCCCAAGGCCGCCCCCCCACCCCCCTCGTAAATATAGGTGTGCGCCTGCTGGCCGACGATATACTCGTCTCCACGTCCGCAATGGGTAAGGAGAGCACAGAGGTTACTCTGCGTCCCGCTGGGCACAAAAAGGGCCTTCTCCTTGCCCACCATCCCAGCCGCCAGCTCCTCAAGACGTTCCACCGTGGGATCATCCCTGAACACATCGTCCCCGACCTCGGCCTCCGCCATCACCCGCCGCATTTCCGGTCCCGGACGGGTCACGGTATCACTACGCAGGTCGATCAGGCTCATAATGCAGAGTGATTAGAGCGGAGGAACGCAAAGCACAAGCCCCGGCCCGCTGGCTTCCATTCCCGGGATTGCCCCCCACGCCGTTCCCGCTTACAAATTCCCGGATCCTGCCATGTCCCGATTTCCGTCCATGCTGCTTCTCATCCTGCTCGCCCCCGCGGCCCCCGCGCAGGACGTCCAGTTCAATCGCGACATCCGCCCCATTCTCTCCAACAAATGCTTTCTCTGCCACGGGCCGGACGAGAAGAAACGGAAGGCAGACCTGCGCCTCGACCTGCGGGGAGAGGCCCTCGCCAACCTCGGGGGATATTCCGCCATCGTTCCCGGCAAGCCCGATGAGAGTGAGCTCCTCGCCAGGGTCGGGCATGAGGACCCCTCCGAGCTCATGCCTCCTCCCGAATCCAAGCGCGGGGCCCTCACCAAAACCGAAGTGACCCTCCTCCGCCGCTGGATCGAACAGGGCGCTCCCTATGAGGGGCACTGGGCCTTCGAACCCGTCGCACGGGTCGACGTGCCCGAAAGCTGGACGGGCAACCCCATCGACTACTTTGTCGGGAAACGGCTCGAGGAGGCCGGGATCACCCCCTCGCCGCCCGCCTCTCCCGAGATCCTCCTCCGCCGCCTCCACCTCGACCTGACGGGGCTCCTTCCAACCCTGGGAGAACAGCAATCGTTCTCATCCTCCCCCCGGCCCGGAGCTGTCATTGAACGTCTCCTTGCCTCTCCCCACTTTGGAGAACGCTGGGGTCGCCACTGGCTCGACCAGGCACGCTACGCCGATTCCCATGGCTACTCCATCGATGGAGACCGGCAGATGTGGCCCTTCCGGGACTGGGTCATCAAGGCCCACAACGACGACCTTCCCTTCGACCAGTTCACCATCGCGCAGCTCGCGGGCGACCTTCTCCCGGGCCGGAGCAAGTTGCAGCACATCGCCTCGGCATTCCATCGCAACACCCTCATCAACCAGGAAGGCGGGTCCGACCGCGAACAATTCAGAGTCGAATCCGTTATCGACCGCGTCAATACCACCGGCGCGGTCTGGCTGGGGCTCACGGTCGGCTGCGCCCAGTGCCACACTCACAAGTTTGACCCCATCACCCAGCGCGAATACTACCAGCTCTTCGCCTTTTTCAACAATACCGAGGACGCCAACAGCACCGGTGCCACGGTGGAAGTCGAGGAGTTCGAGATCCTTGGGAACGCTCCCATTCCCCCCGCCCGTTCGGGAGAGGGCGGACCGGTCAAATGGAACCCCGTCCGTTACGGGAACAAGAAGTCCCTCTCAGGAGCTCCCCTCCATCCGGCGGAGGGTAACTCCCTGCTCGTGGACAAGACCGCCGGGCCCAACGATGGCTATCAGGTGGATGTCCAGACCTACCTCGATGAGGTGGCCTCCGTCCGGCTCCGGGTCCTGCCTCACAAGTCGCTGCCCCGGAAAGGCCCGGGCAAATCTCCAAACGGAAACTTCTTTCTTTCCTCCTTCAGCCTCCACCTTTCCGGAAACGAGCTCCAGATCGCGGACGCCTTTGCCGACCATGAACAACCCGGCCACCCCGTTTCCGCCACGTTCGACGCCAACAAGGAAACGGGATGGGCGATCAACGTAGGAGAGGGACAGCGCGCCATTACAAATGCGGAACACGAGGCGGTGTTCAACCTGGCGACTCCCATCAAGCTGGGGGGCCAACCCCTCACCATCGTGATGGAGCACGGCAATGCCAGGCACCCCACGCACCTCATCGGACGGTTCGCCATCGAGGTCTCTGACAAGCGTATCGTCCCGCCCAAGCCCTCAAAAAAGCCCTCCCCTCCCCGCAAGGGCAGGGTGATGGTCATGAAGGAGCTCCCCAAGCACCGGCCAACCTTCCTTCTCACCCGCGGAGACTTCACCAGGCCGATGAAGGAAACTGGCGAAGTTTCTCCCGGCGTGCTCGAACACGTAAGACCCGCCTTTCCCGCCTCGAAACACCGCCCGACCCGTCTCGACCTTGCCCGCTGGCTTGTCCACCCCGAAAACCCGCTCACTCCCCGTGTCACTGTCAACCGGATCTGGATGCGCTACTTCGGTCGCGGGCTGGTGGAAACCGAGGAAGACTTCGGAACCCAGGGGACTTTGCCCACTCACCCTGAACTGCTGGATTACCTGAGCCGACGCTTCGTCGAGGACGGCTGGTCCATGAAGGCACTCCACCGCCTCATCGTGACCAGCAAGACCTACCAGCGCTCGTCTCATGCGCGTCCCGACCTCAAGGAGACCGATGCAAGCAACATCCTCCTCGCCCGCCAGAACCGCATCCGCCTCGAAGGCGAAATCGTGCGTGATGCCGCCCTGAGCGCTAGTGGCCTGCTAACCCCCACCCTTGGCGGGCCCGGGGTCTACCCACCGCAACCGCCTGGCATCTACGCCTTCACCCAGGCCCGGAAAAACTGGAAGACCAGCACCGGCGTGGATCGCTACCGGCGCGGGATGTATATCTTCTTCTACCGCAGTGCCCCCTATCCTCTCCTGCAAACCTTCGATGCTCCCGACTTCCAGACCACCTGCACGCGTCGTCCGCGCTCCAACACCCCCCTCCAGGCTCTCACCGTGGCAAACGACCCCGCCCTGTTGGAGCTCGCCCAGGGATTTGCAGAGCGGATCCAGCGTGAACTTCCCACCGGCGACAGTGCCGCCCGTATCGTGCGGGCCTGCCAGCTCGCCCTTTGTCGCCCACCCTCTGAGCGAGAGCTTCTGATCCTTACCGATTACTATGATTACCAGGCCAGAGACTTCGCGACCGACACTGCCGCGGCCAGCAAGCTGGTGACCAAGGCCATGCGAGAGGGTCCCGGACCATACACCGCGACCGCGGCCCTCGTTTGCGTCACCCGCGCTCTCCTCAACACCGACAACTTCATCACGCGCGAATGAACGCATCGCAGCAACAACACGCACAACACCCGCTGGTCGAGAGGACACGCCGCCACTTCTTCCGCGACTGTGGAGTGGGGCTGGGAACCATCGCCTTCAATTCCCTGCTGGGACAACTGCACGCCCGTCCTGCCTCCTCCGGACTCATGGACCCCCGCGTCCCCCCCCTGCCCGCCCGGGCCAAGAACGTCATCTTCCTCCACATGGCCGGAGCTCCCAGCCAGCTTGAACTCTTCGAGGACAAACCCAAGCTGCGCGAATTTCACGGGAAAACGCCTCCCCCGAGCCTGATGAAAGGCAAACGGTTCGCCTTCCTCAAGGGCAACGAAACGCTCCTCGGAAATTCGCGACCCTTCCAGCGCTTCGGGCAGTGTGGGATGACCCTCAGCGACCAGGTTCCCCACCACCGCAAGATCGTGGACGAGGTCGTCTGGCTGAGAGGGATGACTACCGACGTCTTCAATCATGGACCAGCCAAACTGTTCATGAACACCGGGTTCCAGGCTCCCGGCCGGCCCAGCATGGGCGCCTGGATCACCTACGGACTCGGAAGCGAGAGCAACAGCCTTCCCGGCTTCGTCGTTCTGCAAAGCGGGCCTCGCGGCCCACGGGCCGGCAACTCCCTCTGGGCCAGCGGATTTCTACCTACTTCCTTCCAAGGCGTCCCGTTCCGTGGCAAGGGCGACCCGATCCTGCACCTCCGCAGCCCGGAGGGCATGACCCGCGAACGCGAGCGCAAGTTCTACGACGCGGTGGGCTCTCTGAATCGCGCCCGACTTGAGGAAACCGGCGACCCTGAAATCCTCACCCGCCTCAATGCCTACGAGATGGCCTACCGCATGCAGACCAGCGCGCCCGAGCTCATGGACCTGAAGCAGGAATCGCAACACACCCTTGATCTCTACGGAGTCCGACCGGGTGAATCCTCGTATGCCGCCAATTGCCTCCTCGCCCGGCGCCTCGTGGAGCGGGGAGTCCGCTTCGTGCAACTCTATCATACCAACTGGGACAGCCATGGAGGGCCTGGCGAAACTCTCAACGACGACTTTGAAAAGGTCTGCAGGTCGGCCGACCAGGCCAGCGCCGCGCTCGTCCTCGACCTGAAGGAACGCGGCATGCTCGACGACACCCTGGTGATCTGGGGCGGGGAGTTTGGCCGAACTCCCATGGGCGAGAACCGAAAAACCGTCGGACGCGACCACCATATTGACGCCTTCACCATGTGGATGGCTGGCGCGGGCCTGAAACGCGGCTACATTCACGGGGCCTCTGACGAACTCGGATTCGGAGTCGTCGAAGGCAAGGTCCACGTCCACGACCTGCACGCCACCCTCCTCCACCTTCTCGGCTTCGACCATGAGCAACTCACCTATCGCTTCCAGGGTCGCGACTTCCGACTCACAGACGTGCACGGCAGAGTGGTAAGAGAAATCCTCGCCTGACCACCCACCACCGGACCCGCCAAGCACCAATCAGAAACAAACTGGAGAACCGCCATGCCTTTCCTCATTCATCTCGCCCTCTGGACCACCGCGATCACGCCCCTCCTGGCCAACCCCCTCCTGGTTCGTGAAACCGGGCCCCTCACCCCTGAAGAGGAACGCCAGGGCTTTACCGTTCCAAACGACTTCGAGGTCCAGCTCTTTGCTGCCGAGCCAATGATCAACAAGCCCATTAACCTTGCCTGGGACAGGAAGGGACGGCTCTGGGTGTCTTCCACCGTGGAGTATCCCTACGGCGCTTCTAAGGACCGCTGGCTTGATGAAAAGGGATCCCGGGTCAAGGACAGCCGCGATGCCATCAAGATCCTGGAAGACGTGGACGGCGACGGGAAGGCGGACAAGGTAATCAACTTTGCGGACGGGCTCAATATTCCCACCGGCGTCCTGCCCTGGCATAAACCGGAGCACAAGGAAGGGTGTATCGCCTGGAGCATTCCCAACATCTGGTACTTCGCCGACACGACCGGGGACGGGAAGGCGGACCTCCGCGAGGTTCTCTTCGGCCCCATGGGCTGGGAACGTGACACGCACGGGATGTGCTCCAGCTTCCGGATGGGGCCGGATGGATGGGTTTATGCCACCCACGGCTTCAACAATACCTCGACGGCCACCGCCCGGGACGGTTCACGCGTTGAAATGCACTCGGGCAATGTCTTTCGTTTCAAGCCGGATGGTTCACGGATCGAGATCTGGAGCCGCGGCCAGGTCAATCCCTTCGGGCTCTGCTTCGACAAGCGGGGAAATCTCTACAGCGCGGACTGCCACAGCGCACCGATTTACCAGCTTATTCGGGGAGCCTGCTACCCGAGCTTCGGCAAACCTCACGACGGCATGGGCTTCGGCCCATCCATGATCCAGCATACCCACGGCTCAACCGGGATCTGCGGTATCGCCTTCGTCGATCGCAACCAGTGGGGTCGGCGGTGGAACTACCGCATGCTCATCGGCAACCCGGTCAACTCGGTCATCAACCACGATGGAATCAAGTTTGTGGGCACGACCCCCGTCGCGGTGGAGCAACCCGACTTCATGACCAGCAAGGATCCCTGGTTCCGCCCCGTCGACCTCTGCCTTGGCGGAGACGGGGCCCTCTACGTTGCCGACTTTTACAACAAGATCATCGGACACTACGAAGTTCCCCTCGACCACCCGGACCGGGATCGGGAGCGCGGACGCATCTGGCGGGTGGTCTACAAGGGAGGGGCGGCTTCCCCCGGCCCGATAGATCCACCCAGCCTCAGCAAGAACCCCGTCGATGACCTGCAGTCGAGAACCTCCTTTACCAGGCGCGCCGCGGCCGACTACCTCCAGCAACATCCCCGGGCGGAGGCCCTCGTGCCGCTCCTGGAACTCTACTACCGTGAGAGGCCCGATGACACCCACCTCCGGCACGTCCTACGACTTGCCATCCGCGCCCAGCTCACGGTTCCGGGGGCCCTGCAGTCCGAGGCAGTCGCCCGCCTGCTTCCAACCGACATCGCCCTCGCAAGCGGCAACGAACAATCCGCCGCCTTTCTCCTTCGCAGGTTGCAGGGTGGACCCCGTCTCCGGCAGACTCCAGAAATCCTCGAGTATGTAGCGCACCACGGCTCCTCCAAGACCGTCGAGGAAGCCATCACCTGGGTGCAGGGACAGTCAGCCCGCCCCCTCGAGGTGCGTGCCCAGCACCTGAAGGCACTGTTTCACGGACTGCAGGAGCGCCCCGATCCGCGTCCCGACACCCGTTTGGTTTCCCTGGGACAGGAAATCGCCCGCGGCCTCCTTGAGGAGGGAGTCGCACACCCGTGGATGGTGAGCCCCCATCCCTCGGCTCTCGAGGACCCTTCCCCCTGGGTTCTCCAGAAGAGACGGTGCGAGGACGGCATGGAGGTCGACGTGATTTCGAGCCTTCCCATCGGCAGGCTCCAAACAGAACGCCTGAGAGGAGTCCTCCGGAGCATTCCCTTCAAGGCTCCTGCCTCCCTGAGCTTCTGGCTGTGCGGTCACCGGGGCGCTCCCGAGCAGCCTGCCCACGAAAAAAACTACGTGCGGCTGGTGGAGGTCGCGACGGGCAAGGAGCTCCAGAGGTCCTTCCCGCCACGCAGCGACGTGGCCAAGCGGATCGAGTGGGACCTGTCCGCCTCAGAAGGCTCACTCGTTCAGCTGGAAGTAGTGGACGGTGACAATGCCAATGCTTTCGCCTGGCTTGCGGTCACCCGCCTTGAGCCTGCAGTGGCGAAGGTCGAGTCCTTCCGAAATTCCGTGGACCGGGTCAAGCTCCTGCAGGAACTTGCACGCCCTCTCGTGACAAGTGCTCCCGCCACCTTGCGCGAACTCCTTCAACCCTACCTTCCACCCGTTCCAGCGCCCGCCCCTGCTCCCGTCTCCGAGGACGAACGCTCGCGACTGGATGCACTGATCGCGAAGCGCACCGCCTCCTACGCCCGGGCTCGCCCCAATCTCACCAAGGGCAGCGCCCTCTTCACAGCCCACTGTGCAAACTGCCACCAGGTCAACGGCCAGGGCGCTCTTCTCGGGCCCCAGCTGGACGGAATCGGAGCCCGCGGGGCCGCCCGCCTCTGCGAGGACATCCTCGACCCCAACCGCAATGTCGATGCGCATTTCTATCTGACCTCCCTGAAGCTCGGCGATGGCAGCACTACTGCCGGTTTCGTGCGGGACGAATCGGCAGCCACCCTCCTTCTCATGGACACTGCGGGCAAGGAACATCGCCTGCAGAAGGACCAGATCACAAGCCGGGAGACCGTCCCCATGTCGCTCATGCCTTCGACCTTCGAACACCTGCTCCCCGAAGAGCAGTTCAACGATCTCCTCGGCTGGCTCCTCAGCCAGAAGACACAGTAACGGACCCCGGGCGGCCGTCCCGGCGCTACCATTTTACACCCTTGGGCTTGGCGCCCTGCGCCAGCGTTTTCACGGAATACAACGAGGTGCGCGCAGTGATGAACAGGGTATCGTAGTTCTCCCCGCCGAAGCACACGTTGGCTGGATGCTCGGGGGTCTCAATCACCCCGATCTTCTTCCCGTTCCTGTCAAAGACGTGAATGCCTCCACGCGAGGTGGTGTAAATGTTTCCCTTCGTATCCACACACATCCCGTCACAGCGGATATCGATCTCAAAAAGCGGATCCCCGAGCATTCCACTCTCCACCACCTTGAAGACACGAATCTTACCCACCTTGCCGGTGTCCGCAATGTAGACCCGGTCCTCCTCCGGAGAGAAGACGATCCCGTTGGGCATATCGTGACCTTTGTAGACCACGTCCGTTCCCTGCGGTCCGATGCGCCAGACCCAGCGGCCAGGCAGCTCTCCCGGCTTACCCCGCAGTCCGTAACTGGGATCCGTAAACCAGATTTCGCCGTTGCCACGCAGAGCGAGATCATTCGGCGAGTTCAGCTTCTTGCCCTGGATATTATCACAGAGCACGGTCACCTTCCCCTCGGCATCGGTCCTGATCACATTGCGCCCGGCATGCTGACAGGTGAGCAGGTTACCTTCGCGATCCAGGATGTTTCCATTCGACTGCTTGACCTTGCGGTACTCCTTGAGCCCGCCGTCTTCAGTCCACTGCATGAGCACGCTGTTGGGAATGTCGCTGAAGACGACCATCTTCTGGGCAGGGATCCAGACCGGTCCCTCGGTGAACCTCATCCCGCCACCAAGTTTCCTCACCTCGGCATCCGGGGAAACAATCCCGGCGAGATCGGCCGCGGCAAGAGGCGTCAGGCCGGCACACAGGGCGAAGGCAGGAGGCAGAATCATCTTCATGCGGGTATTCTGAAATGGAAGAAGCCTGCTGGCAAACCGGTTATTCTCCAACCACTGGCTACCCAACCGGGACAGGCACGGCCCTTTTTCCGGATGGCAGACATGCCCGCTCTACGCTAAGAGCCCACATGCCCTTCTCCCTGCGTTATCTGGCACCACTACTTGTGCTCGTGCCAATCGCCTTCATTTCCCTTGGGGGTGGTCACAAGGCTAACGAGGGCATCAGGGTATTCGTGGGGGCCCGCATCATCCCCGTCACCGCTCCCGACATTGAGGACGGAGTGCTGGTGGTGCAGGGGGACCGCATCACGGCAGTCGGCAAGCGGGGCGAAGTGCCCATCCCGGAAGGCGCAGACGTTATCGACGTCAAGGGCAAGGTTATCTTTCCCGGCTTGGTCTGCACGCACTCGCATATCGGAAAGGTCGAGGGCGGAGACAGCTCCTCCCCAATCCAACCCGAGGTTCGCGTGCTCGATTCCATAGACGTCCTCGACAGCACCTTCGAGAAGGCCCGGGCGGGCGGCATAACCATGGTCAACATCATGTCGGGATCCGGGCACCTGCTCTCCGGGCAGACCGCCTACCTCAAGCTCCGGGATGGTAATACCGTCGAGGACCTCGCCATACGCAATGAGGACGGCTCCATGGCAGGCGGCATCAAAATGGCCAACGGCACCAACTCTATCAGAAGCTCGGGTGGCTTTCCGGGGACCCGGGGCAAATCGGCCGCCCTCGTGCGCGAGCAATTCGTGCGGGCCCAGCGCTATCGCAAACAACTGGCTGAGGGCGGAGAGTCCCCCCCCGATCGTGACCTCGCCCTCGAATCCCTCGTCGAGGTCCTTGAGGGCAAGCGGGTCGTCCACCACCACACCCACCGCCACGATGACATCATCACCGTCCTGCGTCTGAAGAAGGAGTTCGGCTTCAAGGTCGTGCTTCACCACGTATCAGAGGCGTGGAAAGTCGCGGACGAGATCGCTGAATCCGAAGTGCCGTGCTCCATCATCTACCTCGACTCGCCGGGCGGCAAGCTGGAGGCCCGCGATCTGGAATGGAAAAACGGGGCTGAACTGGAAAAGCGGGGCGTGCTCACCGCCTTCCACACTGACGACCCCATTAATGATTCCCGATGGTTCCTTCGCAGCGCAGGGCTGGCTGTTCGCTCCGGGATGTCGCGCCAGAAAGCCCTCGAGGCGGTCACAATTGCGGGAGCTCAAATGATGGACCAGGAAGAGGAAACCGGCTCCCTCACAGCCGGCAAGAAGGCTGACTTTGTCATCCTCAACGGAGACCCCCTCTCCGTCTACACCAGGGTCCTTGAAACCCACGTGGAGGGGGTGAAGGTCTTTGACCTTGAGGATCCCCGGGACAGGCTCTGGGCCGAGGGCGGCTTTGGCGCAGGACACAAGCGCCGTGCCAGTGGGTGCTGCTTCAACAAGTAAGGAACAACTCCATGAAAGCGAACGCCCCTCTTCTGCCTGTTCTTCTCTGCCTGCTCTCCTCCATCACCGGAAGCGCTCAGGTGGCTGTGAAGGCCGACTTGCTCTATCACATGACCGGAGATCTCAAGCCGCTCCGGAAGGGAGTCGTTCTCTGCAGCCAGGATGGAACGATCGAAAAGGTCGGCCCTGCGGATGCCGTCCCTGTCCCGGAAGGATACCGCATTCTCCGGGCCCGGGTGGCCACTCCCGGACTGATCGACGCCCATGCCACGGTCGGGCTTTCCGGTATTCTGAATTCCGACAAGCACGACCAGGAGCAGCTCGAACGCTCCGCTCCTGTCCAGCCCGAGCTGCGGGCAGTCGATGCCTACAATGGCCGCGATCCACTCGTGAAATGGCTGCGTGAGCTCGGAGTAACAACCATCCATACCGGCCACGCCCCGGGGGCGCTGGTGGCGGGTCAGACCATGATCCTCAAGACCAACGTCCCTGCCATCACGGATCTTGAAAGCCATACCCTGCGCCCTTTCGCGATGGTGGCGGCTACCCTCGGCTCCAAGAGCTTCGCGGGCTCCGGGGCCCCCGGCACGAGAGCCAGGGCGCTGTCCATGCTCCGCGAGAACCTCCTCCAGGCCCGACGATACCTGCAGAAGCGGAAAGACGCCAAGGAGGGGGAGGAACCTGACCGCAATCTGCGGCTTGAGGCTCTCGCGGATGTTCTCGAGAAGAAAGCCCCTCTCCTGATTACCGCCCAGCGGCATCACGACATCGCCGCCGCCCTGCGCCTGCAGAAGGAGTTCGGCTTCAATCTCGTCCTCGACGGCGCGGCCGAGGCCTACCTGCTCCTCGAGGAGATTTCCGAAGCCGACGTCGCGATCCTGATTCATCCCACCATGGCCCGCCCCTATGGCGAAAACGAGAACATGACCTTCACCCTTGCCGGCAAGCTGCACACTGCCGGCATCCCATTCGCCTTTCAATCGGGCTACGAGCCTTATGTCCCCAAGACCCGCGTGGTCCACTTCGAGGCAGCCCTTGCCGTGGCCTACGGACTCCCCCACGAAATCGCCCTCGCAGGCTGTACGTCCTCCGCAGCCGCACTGCTGGGAATCGCCGATCGTGTGGGTTCGCTCAAGCCCGGACTGGCAGCCGACCTCGCCCTTTTTGACGGCGATCCTCTCGAGACCGTGACCCACTGCACAGGCGTTATCATCGACGGGAAGGTGGTCTCCGAGATTGTGAAGTGAAGAAATCCTCCCCGGGCTCGCACCTGCAGCACGCTGCGGACGGCCCCGCCAATCCTTAACCTCTTCCCTGTCCCGGGGAATTGGTGTATCTCCACCCACTCATGACTCGCGCTGTCTGGCTTCTGCCACTGGTTCTCGGGCACCCCCTGGCCTCCCTGGCCAGGGACCTTCCCCTGACCGAGGAAACCGCCTCCCGGCAGGGCCGCGAGGCCCTCTCCCAGTCCGCCCACAAGATCACGGAACAGGATCTCCGGCGTTACGTCACCCGGCTCGCCTCCCCAGGCTATGAAGGAAGGGGAACGGGCGACCGGGGTGAGCGTATGGCAACTGCTTACCTCGCAGCCTTCTTTGAGGGACTCTCCCTGCGCCCGGAAGGTGTGGAGAACTCCTACTTCCAGACCTTTGAGTTCCCGGCTGGCATGAAACTGGAGGGAGAAAACAATTTCACCTTTACCCAAGGAACTCCTCCGGGCTTCGAGAAGACCCTCACCCCTGGAGAACACTACCAACCGCTCTCCTTCACCCAGTCCGGCTCCTTCGACGCGCAGCTGGTCTTCGCCGGATTCGGCATCACCGAAGACAACTATGACAGCTTCGAGAAACTGGATGTGGAGGGAAAGTGGATCGTCGTCCTGCGCGGCCATCCATCAGCGCGCCCCGGGTTGGCCGATTCCGGCCCCCTCATCGCCAAGGCGAATCTCGCCCGGCGAAAGGGCGCGGCCGGAATCCTGTTTGTGAAAGGCACCAATGAAAAGATCACCACCGAGCTCTTTTCCCCCGATGTCAACATCGGGGGAAACAGGATCCTGCCTGCTCTCACCCTGACCGACCAGCTCGCGGCCCCCCTCCTCACCGGAAAAACCGGAACCGCGGCCCTACGGAACCTCTTCCAATCCTATACCCGGGCGGAAAGGATCCGGGGCTTCAAACTGGACAGCAGAGTCTCGGTCCGCATCGGAGTGGCCGCCCGGAGGGACCAGGGACGCAACGTGGTGGCCCGGCTCATGATCGGTGACCGACCTTCCGCGGAAGCGGTCATGGTGGGAGCCCACATCGATCATCTCGGTCATGGCAACCGCGGGGGATCACGAGCCCGGGGGGACGATGCCACCAAAATTCACTTCGGCGCCGATGACAACGCTTCCGGGGTGGCCGCCATGATGGAACTCGCCCAGCACTTCGCGGCTCAAAAGAAAGCGGGAACCCTCAAGCTGAGGCGTGACCTCCTCTTCGCGGGCTGGTCGGGAGAAGAGGTGGGGCTTCACGGCTCCAGCCACTATGTCGCGCAGGCAAGGAAGAAGGGCGCCCTGCACCCCCGCATCGCAGCGTATCTCAACCTCGACATGGTGGGCCGGCTCAGGAAGGAAGGCCTCAACGTCCAGGGAACCGGCTCCAGTAACGCATGGCAGAAAATCCTCGACCGGGTCGAACCCCCTCAACCCCTCAGGATCGCCCGCTCGGCCAGTCCCTACCTGCCGACGGATACCACTCCCTTCTACAATGCGGACGTTCCCGTGCTTTCGATCTTTACCGGCCTGCATGACGACTACCACACACCTCGCGATACGGTCGAGGCCCTCAATTTCCCCGGCCTGCAGAAGGTCACCCGCTATGTCCGGAAAATCACGGTCGAACTTGCCCGCCTTCCCGAGGCCCCTGACCATGTGAAGGTGGAGCGCAACCGGGGGCGCAATGCCCCGCGCGTGCGCCTGGGAATTCAGTTCGAACCCGTGGAAGGGGGCCTCCGGGTATCTCAAGTCCAGGAAGGGTCCCCGGCCGCGAAATCCGGGCTCCGGGAGAAGGACATTCTCCGGCAGCTGGACGGCAGCGATCTCCCCGATCCGAACGCGCTGCTCGCCGTTCTCCGCAGGCTCGAACCCGGGAAGGCCTACCCTCTCGTGATCACCCGCCTCGAAAAGAAGGTGTCTTTGCAGATCTCTCCCGAACGGAGATAGGGGCGCCAACCAGCTCTCCCATCAATTCCGGCCAACGCCTTCGTCCGCCGTAGCGGGGACCTGCGAGTCCTCCTCCGGTCGGCGCCACAGATATCAGGCTGCCAGCAACAGCGAGACCGGGATTGCCAGCTCCAGAACCTCTTCAAAGGTCTCATGATGAGCCCGGAGAAACTCGTTGGCCCCGAGTCCCAGCTTTTCCAGCTTCCTCGGCAATCCATCGCGAACAAGCTTGCTGAATCCTGCCAGGAGCAGGGCAACCGCTATTCCCGATTCACTCCGCAGGCGCTGCCTCACCCCGAGCACAAGCCATTTCCAGTTCCGGCGTAGCAACATCCCGGCAACCACGAGAATGGCAACGATCACAACCACGACCACGATCTTTTCGACAATGGGCACCTCCGCCGACTTGTCGAACTTGCTCTTGAAGATGCCCATCTCCGTGAACTTCTTGTCGAAGTCCAACTCCCTGCACATCAGCAACAGGACGACGATCGGGCAGAGAATGCGATTCAAGGTCTCCCTGACCCTCGCCCGGAAAACCAGGAATACGATGAAGGTGGCGTAGAGCCACACCGTGAGGCTCTCAACCAAGCCGCCTTCCGCCGTCAGGGAAACGGAAGAATCCCCCAGTGAGGCAATCAGGGTTGCCAGCAACAACGCTAGCAGAATCGTCACCGTATAAGGCTTCATGACTCGGATCGATCACAATCACCTTAAAAGGTTCACCAAGCAGGGCACGATCACCAACGTGGATCCCTCCCCGGGGCTCCTCGCATTTTCGTGCCTGCGCGCCCGTAAGATTCAGAAACGCATGGCGTTCAATCCTCCTGATTCCTCCAAACCGCCTTGCGGGCCATCCACTCCTCCACGCCCGGAGTCATCCACAGCTCCGGGTCGACTCCCAGGCCATCCGCCACCCGGTTGATATAGTTGAAGTATCCGATGACCTGCACCGCAATCGTCAGGGCGCCATCATCGAAACCCTCCGCGCGCAGGGAAGACAGGTCCTTCCCGTCCATCTTGCCGGGAAAGCGAGTGAGTTTCACGGCATAATCGCAGAGGGCCCGGTCCGCTGAAGACAGATCCATCTCCCGGTAGTCGAACACCAGCAGCCTCGCGCCATCATCGTCTCCTGATTCCCGGCCGAACTCAGCCGCATGCGAAAGCGTTCAGTAGTAACACTCATTAATGTTGCTCACGACCGCAGCGAGCAGCTCCCTCCTCGCAGCCGAAAGCCCGTTGGAAGACTTCATCAGTTTCATGTAGAACGCCATGGAGCCCTCCAGGGCTTCCGGCTCCTGGCTCATCACCCTGATAATGTGGGCCACTCCGCCGGCTCGAGCCCGAGCCGCCCCGTAAACACTCCGGAGAACTCCTTCCGCTTCCTCTTCCGGAACCTGCACGATATAAGCCATGGGGCATACAAGCGCGAATCAGGTCCAAGGTCATCCCGTAAGCTCGTCCATTGCGTGGTGCTTCCGGCCGGAACATGGATTGGAATTAAGAAAAACCTGATGTTTTTGAGGTCTGGGCGAGCCCACTGCCACCCTCCACAGCAGCCTATCGCACGATAGTGCCTCCGTCTCCAGCTCCACGAATAATGAAGATGACAGGGCGCAGAGAGACGTGCAGGATGAACGGGATGGAGACAAAGAAAACAGGCCGGATCGGAACTGGTGTTGCCCTGCTCCTTGCGTGTCTCGTCGGGCTACCCGGGCCACTGCTCGCCCAGCAGAAGGACCCGGCCCTCGATCTCTACTACCTTGCGACCGGTGCCTACAACCGCAAGCTCTACCCCGCAGCCATCGGTGGCTTTCAGGAATTCCTGCAGAAACACGCCACTCACCCCAAGGCCGACCACGCTCGCCAGGGAATCGCCCTCAGCTACTACGCGCAGAGGCAGTACAACCAAGCCATCCCGCACCTTGCGACTCTGCTGACCAAGGGCAATCTTCCCAAGGACATCAGCCGCGACCGCATTATCCTGATGCAAGGCCAATGCCTCATGCGAGGTGGGCAGAAGGACCAGGCCCGTGCGCACTTCATCAAGGAGGCAGGGCGCCTGCAGAACCCGGCCTACAAGGCCTCCGCCCTTGGAGCCATCTGTGATATCTGCTTCGGGAAGCAGGAGTGGGAGCAGGTAGACCAGTGGGGCACCAAGCTCCTCCAGGCCAAGCTCACTCCCAATCAGATGGCCCGAGGCCTCTACCAGCAGGGCTTCGCCAACTACCAGCTCAAACACCACGCCAAGGCAGCCGGGATCCTCGAGAAGGTCACCCCTCTGGATGCGGATGCGATCTGGAAAACCCGCTCCGCCTATCTACTCGGCGAATGCTATACCATCGCAAAGGATCACGAGAAGGCCGAGCCTGCCTTCGTCGCTGCGCTCCCCGGCCTGGAGGGGTCCGACAGGACCGAGTGCCACTATCGCCTCGGGGTAACCCGGTTCATCCTGAAGAAATGGGCGCTGGCGATGGAGCAATTCGAATCCTTCCTGCAGGAGGAACCAGGGACCCGGCCCAAGGAGCAGAAACAGGAGAACCCGCACATCAAGGAGTCCCAACTCTACGTCGGACGCTGCCTGCTCGAGCAGGGAGAGTTTCAGAAGGCACAGAAACGCCTCGAAAAACTGCTCAGCGCGGAAGGGCCCCTGGGCGCCCGGGCCAACCTCTGGCATGCCCGCGTCTTCTCACGCCCGGAGCAGCCAGCCTATGATCGTGCCGCGGCCTCCCTCGAGCCCGCGGTCAAGAAATACCACAATATCTCCCCCGTCATTGACGACCTGCGCTTCGACTATGCCAACGCCCTGATGAGCCGCAAGAACCCGGACTGGAAGACGGCTGCACAGACGCTTGGACAAATCAACGGAGGGCGCTTCGGGCAGTTTGCAGAAGTGCTCTCCCAGCGATCCACCTGCTACCACAAGCTGAAGGATTTCAACACCAGCCTGAACCTCGCCAACGAGTTCCTCGGCAAGTTCAAGGATCACGAGATGGCTGGTGACACCCGCTTCCTGCGTGCGGAAAACATGTTCCTCCTCAACCAGCTCGACCCTGCAATCCAAGCCTACCACGAGTTTCTCAACGCCCACAAGGAACACCCCCATCATCTTGCCGCTTCCTTTCGTATTTCGCAGATCCATCACCACCAAGGTCGGTGGGACCAGTCTCTCGCCTCTGCCAAACCGCTCCTGGCCCGGAAGCCCGAGGGCCCGCTCTTCGCCCAACTGGCGTTTCTGGTCGGCAACTGCCATTTCCGCAAGGAGCAGTGGAAGGAGTGCCTAGAACCCCTTGATGCATTCGTCGCCACCCGCGTCACCAAGCAGGACAAGAACAACCAGAAAGTGACTGCCGATTCCAACGTGGATACAGCTCTCATCCAATTGGCGGTGGCCTACGACCGCACCGAGGATTCCGTCAAGGCCCTCGAGCACCTTGAAACCCTCACCCGGTTCTATCCCAAGCCCACCCCTCACCTCCCGCTCGCCCTTGCCGAACTCGGGCGCCTCGCGTTCCAGAAGGAAAATCTGCCTCTCGCCCGGCGGGCCCTTGAACGCTTCCTCAACGAGGACAAACAGAACAAGGACCCCTTCAAGGCTGGCGCCCCGCCCCAGCGTTCACGGGTGAACTACTTCCTGGGCTGGGTCAACGCCACCGAGGAGAAATACGAACCGGCGGCCATTCACTTCAGCGAGGTCGCCAAGCATCACCAGCACGAACTCGCTGCCGACGCCGCCCTCCAGCAGGGCCTCGCCTATGTGAAGATGCAGAAGTTCGAGGAGGCCTCCAAGGTCTTCCCCCAGATCCTGCAGCGCTACCCGAAGCACGAGAAGATCCAGCGCGTCACCTACTACGCCGGACTCTCCCTCGCCCGCCTCGAGCAGTGGGGCGCTGCCGCCAACCACCTGCGCAAGGTGGCCGAGACCTGGCCCGACTCTGAGTTTGCCGACCAGGCGCTTTATGAGTGGGCCTGGTGCGAGCGCAAACAGAACCGTGAGGCGGAGGCGGTCAAACTCTACGAACGCTTTCTCGTAAAGTACAAGGAGAGCTCCTTCGTGGTCAAGGTGCAGAGCGAGCTCGCCGGGCTTAATCTCAAGAGCGGGGCTCAGGACATGGTCATCGAGCGCCTCACGAAGGCCCTTGCCGGGGTAGAGGACAAAGCCCTCCGGGAAGACCTGCGCTACCAGCTGGCGAGCGCCCATTACAGCAAGGGAGAGTTCGAGAAATCCGCCGGTATGTTCGAAGGGCTCCTGACCGACTACCCGGAGTCCAAGCTCAGGGCCTCCATGCTCTTCCAAGCCGGGGAATCACGCTACCGGCTCAAGGAAACGGTGGCTGCCCGCGAACATTTCGCGGCAGGCATGAAGGTGGGCGGCCTGAAACCGGAGCTCGCCGAGTCCATGATGATGCGGCTGGGCGAAATGCAGACTGCCACCAACGATCACGAGAACGCCCGCAAGACCTACCAGGACTTCACCGGACGCTTCCGGGAGAGCAAGTGGAAGCGCAATGCAACCTTTGGCCTGGCCTGGTCGCTCGAGAACACGGACAAGCCCAGCGAGGCTATTCGCCATTACGCCCAGCTCCTCGACCCCAAGGCCCCCATTGATCTCTGGACCGTGCGCGCCCGCTTCCAGACTGGAGAATGCTACTTCAACATGCAGAAGTACGAAGAGGCCGTGAAGGAGTTCCTCAACGTCGAGATTCATTACAAGCAATACCCGGCCTGGCAGGCCAAGGGCATCCTCGAGATCGGCCGTGTGCTTCTCGCCCAGAACAAACGGGAAGAAGCCAGGCAACGCTTCAAGGACGTCATCAAGCGCTATCCCAAGGAAAAGGCCTCCGTCGTTGCCGGGCAGTATCTCGACCAGCTTCGCACCAGCGGCTAAGAACGAAGAAACAGCTCTCCCAAAACTCTACCTGTCCCCAAATCATTCTCATGACGAACTACAATACCACCCATACCTGGAAAACGGTCCTCGGCGTGACCGCCCTCTTCCTCCTTAGCTGCACCACCACCCTCCTCGCCGCAGAAGCCGGCGCCGATGCCGGGGAGACGAAGGAGACAATGTGGGACCTGATCAAAAAAGGCGGTCCGATCATGATCCCCCTCGGACTGGCCTCCATCATTGCCCTCGCCCTCGCCCTCGAACGCTTCATCTCCCTGCGCCGCGAAAAGATCCTTCCCAACGGCTTTCTGAAGGGACTCGGCCAAGCCTGGGACAGCGACCCCTCAGGCCAGACCGCCGAACAGTTCTGCGACCAGAGCCCCGGGGCCGCCGGCCACGTTTTCAAGGCAGGCATCCAGTGGCGTGACTCCGGGTATGAGGCCGTGGCCAAGGCCGTTGAGGATTCCGCCATCCGGGAGGCCGACAAGATGAAGCGCAGTCTCCGGGGACTCTCCATCATCGCTGCGGTCTGCCCTCTCCTCGGACTGCTCGGAACGGTCTACGGGATGATCGACGCGTTCCAGCGGACCTCCTCCAGCGGGGGCGCAGCCAAGACCTCGGAACTCGCCACCGGGATTTACGAGGCCCTCGTCACCACCGCCAGTGGCCTGACCATCGCCATCCCCGCAATGCTGCTCTACCAGTTCCTCCTCTCCCGGGTTGATGGCCTGATTGATCACATTGACGAAGTCGGAACTGAATTCATCTCCAAGCACGCCCGCCTCGCCGGTCCCGGCATGGGAGCAGGAACAGGCGACCTGACTGGAGCCTGAGCCGCCCAGTGAACCGGGCAGACCGAACCAACTGCAGAGACGAATCCCGATGAGAATTCGCAACAAGGAAAGCGATCAGGGAGACCCGATCAACATCTCGAGCATGATCGACGTCATGTTCATCCTGATCATCTTCTTCCTGGTCACCACCACCTTCAAGGAGGAGGAAGTCGATCACCTCGTAAAACTTCCCGTGGAATCACGCAACCAGTCCCTCACCCAGACAGCAGGCAACCTGATCAAGGTCAACATTCGGGACAATGGGGCCATGGTCGTGATGGGCCAGGCGGTCTCCGAGGAAGAGCTCACGAAGTGGATGCAGGATGAGGTTGAGAAAAAACCCGAGCTCAAGGTCCTCATTCGCTGCGACAAGGAGTCCAAGCACCTTTATCTCGCCAACGTGATGTCCATCTGCCGCGCGGTGAAGGTGCCCGAAGCCAATATCGCGGTGCGCACCGAGAAGTAGACTCCACCCCGCCACACCATGAATCCGCACATGCCCATCCCCGTCGAGGACGATCACGATCCCGAACGCAGGATTCTCGGCGTGACCCGCAAGCAACGCTTCCGGGCCTACTTCTGGCTGGGCACCACCCTGGTTGTTGGCTTCCTGCTCTGGGCCCTCGTCTACCTCCGGCCCGACCGGTGGTATACCTACACCGACGGCGCCTTCTCGCAGGCCGCGCGGGACGTGGAGCTTGGCTACGTCCTTTGGGAAGAGGCTGGGCAGGCCGGCGATGGTTTTGCCCCTGAAGACGATATCGGAACCCCTGTAATCTCATCCAACGGGGCACGCATGATCTACAGCTCCGGGGAAAAGGATGGGAATGCGAATCTCTTCCTGCGCGAGTGGGATGGCTCCACCTGGCAGGATCCCCGCCCCATGCGCGCCCTCAACAGCGCCTTTCACGAGCTTGCCCCCTCGCTCAGTGGAGACGGCGAGCTCCTCTACTTCACCACCGATCGCCCCGGCGGACAGGGTGGGTTCGACATCTGGGTCGCCAAGTGGGACGGCGCGGAATACGCCTGGCCCCTTCCTCTTACTCCACGGGTCAACACTCCCTTCGATGAGATCGATCCCGACATCGCTCCCGACAGCCTCACCCTTTACTTTGCCTCCAACCGGCCCCGCCGCGCCACCGGAACCTCCGAGAAGGTCGCGGCCATGCTGGAGAATGTGGAGGACCGCAAGGGAACCTTCGACCTCTATTCCTCCGATGCGGCCGGAGATCCAGGATTCGACCTCATTGTCGACCGCCAGCTGAGCATGCTGTATTCCCTGCGCGAAAGCGCTCTTTCCAACCCCGACTTCATGATCAAGCTCGGGGGCTCCCCCCAGACCGAGGCCGCAGTGGACAAGGGGCTGGCCTATCTCGCGAGCTCGCAGGAGCCCGATGGCCGCTGGGATATCGGCAAGTCTGGCGGACAGGGGGGACACGATCAGGCGGCTACTGCCTTCGCACTCCTCGCCTTCTACGGCCGTGGCGAGGTGCATGACGAGGAGTGCAAGTACCAGGACACCGTCAAACGGGGGATTGAGTGGCTGGTGGGCCAGCGGGACAAGGGCAACGGAGACCTCCGTGGAACCAACCCGCGCAACAACGCGATGTATGATCACGGGATCGCCTCGCTCGCCGTAATCGAGGCCTACGGGGTCACCAAGGATGACAATCCTCCTTTGAGACTGGGTGGTGCGGCCAATGCCGCCGTCGAGTTTATCAGCGAGACCCAGCACGAGGAAGGCGGCTGGCGCTACCAGCCCAACCAGAAGGGCGACCTCTCGGTCACCGGCTGGTACATCATGGCCCTTGCCAGCGCCAAGATGTCGGGACTTAAGGTTCCGGAAAAGACCATGGATGGGGCAGCCAGATTCCTCGACAGCGTCAGT
>Ga0163179_10000242_pt1 | contig 38461 bp, 26 predicted proteins | sample AtlANTMetagenome_FD_109643 | JGI IMG/M metagenome (GOLD analysis project Ga0163179, IMG submission 109643) | Marine eukaryotic phytoplankton communities from the Atlantic Ocean - Atlantic ANT 2 Metagenome | ecosystem: Environmental > Aquatic > Marine > Oceanic | place: North Atlantic Ocean... | reverse complement strand
TTAACTCGGCCTCGACATCTGGCAGCTTTTGAGATTTCCCCTGCTGCTCCGGCGGCATCTCCCCCGAATGAATTCGTTCCAAGAGCAAACTGGAATCCGCCTGCTCACGATCAATGATCTCTCCCGAATCGCCCCCGGCGACAAAGCTTTCCCGAGAGGTCAAAGAAAGACCACCAGCAGGATCCTCTCCCTGATGACACTCCAAGCAGCGTTTGACCAATAAGGGTGCCACCTCTGATTCAAAATCGGGCGAATTCTCCGCAGCCATAAGATCGACGGATCCCGTTAGGCCGCAGAGCCCGGACATCCCCAAAAACAGACCGTAAAGAATCGTTGTTTTTCGAATCATAGATACCAAGTTACATCGTCAAAGACAGTGATTCCAGTAAGTTCAAAGCAAGTCGATACACGAAAACGAGATCTCCCTGCGAAAAACCCTGATTCCACCAAACATTGCCGTTAAATTAGGCAACCACTGAGAACTGGAGATAGCTCGGAGGGCGATCCAACGTGGCTACCAAGATCATCCTCAAATATCGGACAAGCTCCTTGTCTAATGACGAGGCGATCGCAGCCGATCCCGTAAAAGTCGATGCCGAGGCGCTCTGCGTGGCGGTGGCTTAGTGCCTTTGATCAACAACGACAAAACGTAGAACCGGTGTGGTCGATAGGGCTCGAGAATACGAAGCATTTCATCATCATTAGCTTCTTCGCGCCCCTCGAAAAAATAGGCCACGTGTTTTGGAAAACCGTAGTCTCCGATAACAATAGCATCGTCATCACCCATGGCCGCCCCTCTCAAATACCCAACCGTCCACGGCCCAATCCCACGTTGATGCAGCAAGTAGTTTGAGGTTTGATCGATCGCGTGCGGCGAGTCTCCAGCTCCCCACAGGGTCTCGATGCGATCGGCGAGCCGAGCCAAACCACGAATCCGTCTCCCGTGCTGAGGCAGGATCCCACATTCAACAAATTGATAGGAAGCGAGCCGGGCAAGCACCGCAGGAGTTGGCGGCAGATAGAGATCATCGTCAACTGCAACGCCGTAGCGTTGAACGAGCGATCTCCAACCGTGACAGGCATCCTGGAACGTGACCAATTGTTGCAAAATGAGCTGGACGATTCTCGGAAACAGGATAGGCAGCTTGAAAAGCCGTAATCCCGCCAGGCGATGCGCGAGTACCCGCAAACAATGCGGTCCCTCCAAGATGGGAGGGGTGAAGCTGAGGCCCAACGCTGCCGGTAACCTCGGCCGAAGCCATTCAAGATCGTCGCCTGCTAGTTCGACTCGTATCGCTTCAGGCTCTCGGATTAGACGCAAAGCGGCAGCCCCCTGCCGTGTCCCGAGTGCACATCGCACGACATGTTCTGAATCGATCCGAACGCACGGATCCGCTCTCCCCAAGGCAAACAGAGACAGGGTCGCGGCCAAGTCATAGCTACCATAAACGGGAATCGACTCGGTCAATTCAGGCGTCACAATATTTCCTAGAAGAGCAGATAACGAGAGAGAATCTTGATTCCCAACCGCCAACCGCCAACCGCCAACCGCCGTTCGCCGTTCGCCGTTCGACATCGACATCGACATCGACATCGACATCGACATCGACGGTGGGATTCCATAAGCTGTGCAATCGTTCAATTTAGTCTAACAGTCTGGCGGAATCTCGTTAATCGAGGGCACGAATAGCGGTTTTTTGGGGGGGGAGCTGAAAAACACAATGACCCAATCCAAACGCCAAAGATTCGTCGCGTATCGTAGTATTTCTGACGAGTTCGAAATCCGCTTCTACGGCGGCCCTCTCGACGGTGCTCGCATCAAGACCGACGTTTTCCCTGATTCTGAAGAGTTTGTCCACGTCTTCCAACAACGACAATATTATTACCGGTACACTCAAGTCGATGCTGGCCACTTTAAAGCCCAGTTATCGGGATTCGAGCCTACCCGGAATCGACGTCCGGCAAAAACGCGTTGGCGAACCCTCTGCGTTCTTTTGTTGTTGTTTGCCTGCACTGCCGCCTTGGCGATTGCTGGATTCTATTCCGACATTTTGTCTCGTTGACGCTCATCTGCCTCAGCGGTCAACGAGCCCAACCAATCGAAGACACACAACCGAAGTGAACCGCAATGTCAAAACAGTACAACCCACTCTCCAAAGCAGAGGAGCACATCATTCTCCACAAGGGTACGGAGATGCCCGGCACGGGCGAATATCTGAACCAAGAGGGGGCGGGAACCTATATCTGTCGTCGCTGTAATGCCGCCTTATACCGATCCGATGACAAATTTCACTCTGGTTGCGGCTGGCCCAGCTTCGACGATGAGATCGAGGGAGCGATCGAACGCCAAGTCGATGCAGACGGTCGCCGAGTCGAAATTCTATGCCGTAATTGCCATGGCCACTTGGGACATGTTTTCGAAGGTGAGCGACTGACGCCAAAGAACGTCCGCCATTGTGTTAATTCGCTGTCGATGTTGTTTATTCCAGCCGGTGATGAGCTCCCAGCTCCGATTCAATGAGAACGATCGCGATCGGTGGTGAGGCATTCGTCAAACCGCTCGCGAACGCTCAAACGGAGACCACCGCAGCAGTCACCAAAGCGATCAGCGTGGTGACACAAACTGAAAAAAAAGGCCTCTCGAGAATTCGAGAGGCCTTTTGAAGTTAACTATCTAATCGCAAGCTGAATTAGCCATTACGACGGCGAGTGATGCCGAAGAGACCAATCAAGCTAACGAGAGCCAGAACGATGCTGGAGGGCTCGGGCACAGCTGCAACAGCTGCTTTCGGACCGGCTTCATAGCCACCATCGGTGAAAGCGGTAACAAGGTCACCACTACCGAAGGCACCGTCGCCATTCCAGTCGCCTTCAGCCCAACCAGCCGATGCGCCAGTCTCGTACTTACCAGCGGTGAACACAGTAACCAAGTCGCTACTGCCGAACTCACCATTCAGGTCAGCGTCACCCATCCAGGTGCCGATGTGACTACCAACGAGGATCGAGCGATCAGCAAAATCGACAACACCATCGCTGTTCTCGTCGTAAACGCCGAGATCAGGAGTAGCAGATGCGATTGCAGCAGCCTGTAGATCAACATCAGCAACGTTGACAACACCATCGCTGTTGTAGTCGCCAGGAAGTGCAGGACCGATGCTACCGAAGACCACGTCGCCATTGTCCCACAACCAAGTCTGAGCAGGATTGAGCGAAGCGATAACGGGCGTTCCGTTAACCGTGTTGGCATCGATGATTGTGAATCGCTCACCGTTGGTGAATGTACCCGTTCCAGCGATCTGGAGAGTAGCACCATCAACGTCAAAGATCGTCGAGTAAATCGACTCATCAGGATTGACTACGGTGATGACATCAGCTTCGCCGGTGTCGCCGTTCACGTCGAATTCATAAGGAATCTCAGTGCCGAGCGAGCCACCGTCGATGTCAGCGCTAACGAGGGGAGTACCCGTGTGGGTAACTTCCCAACCGAAAGTACCATTGGCAAGCAATTCCCAACCGGTGTCGGGACTTGCATCTTCAATAACACCGTCGTCGAGGACAGCGATTTCAAAGCTATCGCCACCACCTCGTTCGAACATTGAACCGATGATCGTGGTTGTGAGAGGTTCGTCCAGAGTAAACGTACCAACCGTCCAACCATGACCTCGAGTACCTTCGTAGCGAACTTCGTCATCACTGAAGTTGTCATTATTCTGCGAATCTTCAAACTCAACGCCTTCAATGAGAAGACGACCACCATCGTCCGAAGCGAAACCGATCGTCCACGTTCCAGCAGGAATCGTGACGTCAGCGATCGCTTCAACCGCGAAATCTTCCATGGAAGTATCGGAATTTCCGTTCGGATAAGCGTTGTTGACACCAAACGTACCACCGCCACCGGCGAGGTCAACTTCGGTGTACGAAGCGATGCTTACTTCACCATCATCGTCTTCGAGGACGAATTCGGCGGTGCTCATATCCCCGACCGTGAGTTCAGAATCAACGAGTTTCACTCGGAAACCATCAGCACCAGGTTGCTCTGGACCGAAGACTTTGTTCGACACACTGCCATCGAACGTTCGCGTGCCAATCGTTCCCTCGCCACCGATAAAAATCGGAGGTAGGAGTTCGCAGTTTGTACCCGGACGAATGTCGCTACCCGTACGAATTTCAATGTTATCCAGGTGATGGTAAGCATTAGCACCACCAGTACGTCCACCGAAAACAAGTGCACCGGTGCTCGGAGCGTATTCAATGGGTTCGTTGAATGCTTCGACACCCTTGTAGGTGACGGTCAGGTTATTTTGGCAGAGTTCGATCGACAGATGAGCCCAACCCATCAGGTCTTGCAACTCATCATCGAAGACACCTTGTGGACCGGTCTGCAACGACTCTTCGTCGTCAACTTCACCATTGAGAATCGGGAATTCGTATTGATTAACGAGGTTGTTATCAACGCGAATACTCAAACCAACAACGTCAGTTCCACCACTGAACCATTCGTCGAAACCAATGGCAACACCCGTCGTTGTACCCTCTTCAGGAAGATTACCTTCGTTCGTGGGACTCGCCGCCCAGCCTTCACCGTCATCGAGGACAGGGTCACCGTCACGGGCATAGTTAAAGCTGAAGCCGTCAGCAGGACGTTCGGTTCCGCCACCGACGCGAAGATCCGCCTCGATTGCGAACGCGTTAAGCGCTTGTCCACCAGTCAGGTCGGGGAAAACAATGGCACCGCGTTGGCTATTCAATGCGTCCGTGATGCTCAGATATCCTGAGTCGTCAACACCATCGTAGTCACGCCACTCAGAGGTTCCGTAGAAATCAACGCCTAAGTCGGCAGGATCATCCGTAAAATCTAATTCAAAGACATCGGCCGATGCAGGTGCGGCCATTAGGACTGTAGAAAGTCCTAAGATTGCGATCTTAAATTTCCAGGTCATTTGCTTTCCATCCCCATTTCAAGAAAGAGTTAACACAGAGCAGAGTCAAAAGAACAATTTGTCGATCAGTAACCAAAAGATGTGAAACCAGTGCGGATCTCGATACTCTGGTCGCGCGATTGCATCGGACGAAGAAACGAAAGGCGATTGCCTAACCGATGAAATCCGCAAGATCAGATCCAAGTGATTCATTAACCTAATCGATAAATAACTAAATGCAAGAGAGTTTGTTAGCCGAAAATCCCAGAGCAGATAGTGCCCCCCTCAAATGTTGACAACCGCCCCATCCACTAGTTGGGAAATACAAAGTGCTCTAGTCATGATGGGAGCAAGGCGAAGGCTCAGCTTACTTAACACGCATCAACGTTAATCGATGAGTTGCAGCTGCTATACTAGTAGATAAAGACTGGAAATACCGCCTTCCAAGTATTCGAACGACTCGCCTTCGCCAATCGCCGCTAAATTCATCTCATAGGTGTCGGCTTGAATCCAACGCCCTCGGATTCCCATCCTGAATCGGAATCATCTTCATCCGCCAAGCCTGCTGTTTCTCGGCTCAGCAAACGACGACTGTGGCTCTTCCGCGCCTTGGCTGCAACGTTCATTCCCCTGCTTTTTTTTGTGTCGATTGAAATCGCATTGGGGTGGATCGCGATTGGATATCCGACGAGTTTTTTCGTGAAGAGTGAAGACCACGGGGATACGCTCGTTGACAACTATCGATTCGCTTGGCGATTTTTCCCTCGTTCACTGGCACGTAGCCCTCAGCCGTTGCACGTGAAATCCACAAAGCCAAGTGAAGCGATGCGGATTGTCGTTTTTGGTGGGTCTGCAGCAATGGGCGATCCTGAACCGGCGTTTGGATTCCCCCGCATGCTGGAAGCCTTACTTGAGTTACGTTATCCGAACCAACAATTCGACGTTATCAACGCGGCAATGACCGCGATTAACTCACACGTTGTTTACCCAATTGCCAGAGAGAGCCGTCGTTTGGACGCAGATGCCTGGGTCGTCTATATGGGAAACAATGAGGTTCATGGACCGTTTGGATCCGGCACGGTGTTTGGCGGAGAGGAAACCCCACTTTGGCTAATTCGAGCGGGCCTAGCACTGAACAAGACCAACACCGGACAATGGTTTACGGATCTGCGTTCATCAACGAGCTCAACCGGTCCCAAAAGCTGGGGCAACATGCGAATGTTCCTCAACCACCAGATTCGACATGACGACGCCAGTCTCAACCGCGTCTACCAAAACTTCGAGAAGAATCTGGTCGACATCCTGAACACGGCAGGACAGGCAGACATCCCGGTCGTTGTTAGCACGATCGTGACGAATCTACGAGACTGTCCGCCCTTTGCTTCTCTACATTCAGAGAGTTTATCTGCAGCCGATCAGTCTCGATGGACAGAACACTTTGAACAAGGCTGCCATTTCCAAGAGAGCGGCGACTACCAACAAGCGATTCAGGCTTATCAAGAAGCCGCAGCCATCGACGCGAATTACGCGGAGCTTCAGTTTCGACTTGCACAGTGTTCCCTACTACTCAACGATCCGACCATCGCGAGCGAGCATTTTTCCAAGGCACGTGATTATGACACGTTGCGATTCCGCGCAACGACCGAAATCAACGAAACGATCCGGGGGGCCGCCACTCAAGCAGCTGACCAGGGAATACGATTCATCGACGCCAGCCGCGAACTCAACGACCAGAGCCAAGCGGGCTTAGCCGGATCCGAATTTTTATGCGAACACGTGCACTTCACATTTGAAGGCAACTATCAACTGGCGAAGCTGATTGCGGAAGAGCTTGTTGACGTCTTGCAACTTCCCGGCGGCCAAGATGCCTGGGCAAATGAAGAAACCTGTGCGAATCACCTCGGATTCACCGCACTGCAGAAACTACGATTTGCTCAAGAGCTCCGCTCCCGCCTACGGTCCCCGCCCTTCGACCAGCAACTTGGGCACAAGCAACGTGACGCCGCGATCGATGCAGAAATTGAACAATTAAAGCGGGAGCTGACACCCGAAGCAGCAAGAAACGCGAAGACTCTCTACGAACAGCTACTGAACCAAAGACCGAACGACTGGATTCTACGAAAACAATATTGTTTGCTTCTGGAATCCCTTGGCGATATCCCTGGCGCCATCGAACAATGGCAGCAAGTCGCCACACATCTCTCACACCATCCAGATGCGTTCTTCATACTTGGAACTCTTTATAATCGTCAAAAAGACTGGCAACAGGCGGTGGAAGCATTGCAAACCGCAGTCGCACTCCGTCCGCGTTATCCGCGTGCGTTCAATAGCCTGGGGATCAGTCTTTCACACCTGGGCAACTTCCAGGAGTCTTACGATAGTTTCGCACAAGCCATCGCGCTACAACCTACTTATGCAGAAGCCTATCTGAACTGGGGCGATGTACTGCTTAACCAAAAAGAGACCGCTGCAGCCATCCAGAAGTATGAAGCGGCGATCGAGGCGAATCCAGATTTCTTACAAGCTCACCTAAAACTCGGAAAACACTTTGTCAATCAACAACAGTTCGTTGCAGCAGAACCCCATTACGAGGCCGTCGTACGGATCAAACCCGACGACGCTGCGGCTCACTTGAATCTAGGCTTCCTCTACCTGAAGACTGAGCAAAGAGCCAAGGCGATCAGGCAACTCGAAAAGGTCATCGAACTCGATCCCAACAACGCGCTTGCCAGGCAGGCACTCGCCGCGATGCGCAATTGACACAGCTGACAAGTATCTCTTTCTGACCGCTTGCTCGACTCGCGAATCTCTTCCGCAGGATCAATCACTGGTTTCCCAGATACTCGTCGGCCAGATGGGAATGACAAACGCACTCCGGATAGTGCGGAAACGGCAACGGTGGCGGAGGACAATATCGGCAATTTACCTGGCAATCATCGTACTGATGATAATCATAGGCACATCCGAAGATACCAGGCGCGAGCACCGTGATAGCAACGATTAACCAAACCTTTCCCTCGATCATTTCCAAGTCCTCATCATCCGTCATTCGGTTGGATTAGAATTCCGCTGGCGTCGGAGGCAAGATCTCAACCTCGTTGAGGTCTGACATCGGTTCCAACGGCTGCGAAATCATGCCTCCTACAGCCTGTTCGAGATCGACGATCGACTGACGCAGGGAAGTATCGAGTCGCAAATAGCTCAATTCATGCCGAACATGCTGCCTCCAATTGTCGAGCAACATCAGAAAGTCGACTTCACCGACGTTGTAAGCTCGAATTGAAACTTCAACGGTCTGGCGAGCCTTGGGCAGAATATCTTGCTCGTAAATCAATCGCAGATCTTGCTGACTATGAGCTTGTGTCAGCAACTCAGTCACCTTAGCGAGTGTATTATCTCGCAAAGAATCGTATTCACGAGCTGTCGACACGGCTTTCGCTTCGGCTGCCTTGACCGAAGCGTTCAATCGCTTCTTGTAGATCGGCAGATTTACGCCTGTTGTAATCAAGAATGCATCTTCTCCGTTGGCTGCTGCACTGACCCCCTGGTCGGCTACATCGATCCAGGAAAAGCCAAAGGTGAGATTTGGTTTATAGTCCAATCTCGCGAGGGCTACGGCATGCTGATCACGACGAATCGCAGCTAACTTAGCATGCAATTCAGGTCGCGCTGCCACCGCCGTTTGTTGCAGTCGTTCCAAATCCTGGGGCGGTCTTTGTTGAGGCAACTTTTCCATGACCCGCAAGTTGCTTTGCGGTGCGACATGCAGTAGCTGCGCAAGTTGCGTCTGAGTTACTCGAAGTCTCAGCTTGAGTTTAATCAGGTCATTCTCAATACTGGCAATTTCCAGATCCGACCTGAGAACGTCTTGTTGATTGGTCTGATTCGACTGATATCTTGAAATCGCCACGCCACGAATCTCATCAAATAAATTTTTCTCAGATTCGGTCACCGACATCGCTTGTTGGAGATAATGAAGTTCGTAATAGGCTTTCTTCACTTTGGTGATGACGGAGAGCTCCGTCGCGGCAAGGTTTGCCCGGGCAACGTCAGTCGCAGCCGAGGCAACGTCGGCTTGGGTTGCCAGTTTGCCAAACCAGGGAACTTGCTGATTGGCGGCTAATATAAGCTCCTGTTTTCCCGCTGCCGTTTGTACGGGCTGCGGTTGCAACGTCAAATTCAACGTGGGATCGGGAAGACTGGCAGCCACAGGCACACGGTAGGCTGCAGCCTCCACTCGCTTGCGAGCTGCTTGAACATCAGGGTTTTGTGAAAGCGCAACCTGGACGTAGGTTTCAACAGGATGGGCACCCCTAAGCGACTCCATCGACGGCGCAACCGCCTCGACTTCCGGTGCCGCAATGTAACTGGCACGGCGAACAGACCGGTCAAGCTGAGCATATTCGGGGTCGCGAATTTGGCGAGATGTCTTGCAGCCGGCGATCACACTTAACACCGCTAGCAGCCAGGCGAATTGACGTAACATGATGGCTCACTTGAAACGAAGCCAAGGAAGGGAATGCTCGTGTTATCGGCAAAACCCGGTCTTTCAAGTCAGTCGTCGCATTCGCTTCGGTCGCGAATACCCGCAGCCAATAGTCGGGTTGTAACGGTTATGGCAATTCGCCGGGCAACCGGGCAACCAGACACCGGGATTCAGCACTCAGCTTCACTGAGCTGAGACGACAGCATCGGCCATTCGAGTGCCAAGGTGCAGAATGCCAGCGCTATCGATCACAAGCCGTTTTTCCTGCTTGGGCAGGTCAAATACCTGCACATGCTCGAGGAACTCATCACTTTGGGCCAAGGCTTCCAAGCTGGCCGTCACATCAATCTCGTTCACACTCTCGTGATCAGTCGGTGGCTGTTGGCTCACGATCCAGCGCAATTCAGGATGCCGGAGATCACGACGAGTCTGTTCGACGAGTTGTTTCAGCCATTCCGGAACCTGTTTTCGATAGGGCGGCATCGACATTTCATTTTCGCCGACATGGTAGACAATCGCCTCAAGTTCCACCTCATGCCCTTTCGCTTCGATTTCCTGAATCGACTCACGAATGAATTCGACAAAACGAGGATAAAGATTCCGAGTCTTTGCCATGCTACCCTCAGGCGTCCAATCAATGAGCTGCGATCCGCTATGGGTAAACTTCGCGATGGCAAAATTCTCGACACCCTCTTTTTGCAGCTTATCGGCAAAACTCAATTCAGGTCCAAAGGTATCGTAATAGCCAACAAGGCCTAAAGGCTCCCAACCTTGAGACTGTCGAAAATCCCCCCCGACCGAATACTTAAAGGGAACGCCATGATTGTCTTTAACGAGCAAAGGTTTCAGTTGCCTAAGTTGTTGAACGAAGGCACGTTCCCCTTCCATATTTCGGTGACCGGCCATCACAAAGAGTTTTACGGTGGAGCCTTTTTCCAGAGGCCACTTCTTCAATGAACGTCGAACGAGCTCGACAACTCCAATCGTCTTGAGATAAGCCTCGGCATAGTTATAGCCGTGCTCGAGCTGTCCAAGAGTTCCGTAATGGTAATGCAACCCCACGGGGTTGCCGATCTCGACACCGACATGGGAAGTCGGAACATAATCAGCCAAATCATCCGAACCAGTCACTGATTTTTGACCGAGGCTAATGGCATACATCCGGGGTCGAAGATCCATACCCCAGATTGTTTTGGTACAGAGTTCACCGACGTAGAACCTCAGCTCAGGAAGCTCAAGATCACGACGCCAACTCTTCAAAAAGTTCGCGAGGTTCTTGCCATAATCCTGCATGTACTCCTCATTGAACATGTCGTTTTCGCCTTGATGCCACATAAAGCCTTCAATGCGATAGTCAATTCCACGACTTTCGAAGTCCGCAAGCGATTGACGAATATGCTCGAGTGCCAACGGATACATCTGAAAGCCCTGGGGATCATCGGGATTCCAATCGCCCCCCAGGTGAGTCCCACCCGCTGCAATTTTGATGATGGCAATCGGGGACTCAATTTTTTCAGAAAGCCGTCGAGCAAAACTTAGTTCGGGACCGACAACTCCATCCACAGGTTGCAAGTCGATCCAACCATCCGAACGTTTCTTATCTTCGCGGCCGAGGCAATAGGAAAACCGGACCTTGGGCTGAGCTTCCTCACAGCCGACGAAGGGCGGAAACCTTTTGACATCGTCTGCCTTCGAATCCGAGCCCACCATATTGGACTGGCCAGCAAAAATAAAAACGCGGACCGTCTGATCTTCGGCATGAGCAGATACAGACATGCCGACACAGCACAAGCACCAGATTCCAATCAGGCGAATTCGAGCCATCACGATTTCAATACTCCCACTCGTATCTAGGAAAAAAGCGGAGGTCGACGAATCATTCGCCGACCTCCGCTGTTCTTTTAAAAAGAATTTTTGTGATCAAGCTTTTGGAGAAAGCCAGGCACCCGCTCTAGCGACGTCGAGCGAGGCAGGCCAACAATCCAATCGCGAAGAGCACGAGAGCCGACGGCTCTGGTACGGCGGCAACTTGACGCGGACCAATTTCATAGCCCCCCGCCACAAATGCTGCGACGAAGTCGGACGAGTCAAATTCTTTATCTCCATTCCAGTCACCACTCGCCCAACCTGCATTGGCTGCGACACCATCCTCGTATTTGCCTTCGGTGAAAACAGCCACGAAATCAGTACTGTTGAATTCGCCATCGAGATTTGAGTCTCCAAAATAGGTGGACTTCAAATCATCAACCCATACCTCACGGTCAGATTGATTCACCAAGGAATCACTGTTGAGATCAAACTGGGACTTGTTATCAGCAGCCAAAACCGCATCGGAGAGCAGATCGATATCCAAGGCGGTCAACTGACCATCGCCGTCAAAGTCACCCGGCGCCCCGATGGGTTCATCCGAAATTGCTGCCTCGTATAAACTCAGAGCTTCTTCATCCGACAAGACACGATCCAACCAGATCGAAACTTCATCTTGTGCGCCGGAATGAGTTGTTGTGTCAGCCGCATCCGCCCGACGACCACCGATCTTTGCCAACCCGGTGTTGATCCCCCAACCGACGGTTCCGGGCAACATATCTTCGGTGCGATCCACACCATTTAACCAAAGTCGGATATTTTCGGTACGATCAAGAGCCGTATCGCCCTCGGTCGTGGCGACAATGTGCCACCAACCGTTTTCCGCGCCGTTGAGCCCTCGATCAGCTCCCTGATTAGTCAACTCAAGACCCTCGTCGGGGAAGAACAACGAACGATGACCACATTCGACTTCGTCGAAGCATTCAACGGTTGGATTCGTCGACACAACAATCCCGTCATTACCCACGACAATCTGAAAACTCGTCAGAGGGTCTTCGACGTTGTTTGTGAATAGACGATCACCGCCTTGGGCTTTTCCTCCTAAGGCGAACATCGCGACGGAAATCGAACTCGACGCGAATACCTCTCCATCGCCTAACGTGATATGCCCTTCATTGTTGCTCGCATGAGCAACGTTGTCCGAGTCGAGGCCGATGATATCAATCTCATCTCCCAAATCGTCCCATTCTTCCGAGACCGTCCAACGACCGCCTTCAATGAGGAAGTCAGGTCCTGGGATGCCCACTTCAGGAACACCATCTTCATAGTCGCCGTTGTAACTTCCCACGGGGCCGTTGCCCATCGTGTCGATAACCCCCGTAGACGTATCGGTTTCGTTGAGCTGGTAGTAGTAAGTTGGATTCAACGAAATCACGCGATCGTTGTAAGTCCCTGCCGAGCTGGTGGATGCAAGAGCCACACAGCAAACAAACATCGCTGAAGACAAAAAGAATCTTTTCATGGTGGAATCATCCTAGGAATAAGTACACATCATTCAACAGAATCGTAGTCTATCACCGAAACAGCTATCGTCCCATCCATCGTGCCGACAAAAGGCCAAGATCAAATATTTCCCTTACATTTATTGAGTGCGTGAATCATTGGCCAAGACAACAGCTACCCAACTGGTATGCAAGAAGTGCAAGGAGCCTGAAGAGAGGAGATTCGCCCCTAACATGCTCAAACGAAGCTCGACCCTGACGACTGCAGAGTCGTACGTTGGGGCAGCCGCAAGGTGCAAATATCTTCGCCAGAAACGCGACCTTCATTCGGCAGGAAACAAAAATGTTTCAGGTTATTTACACAATGCACACGAGATTGTCCGAGGCTGGAAGCGTCTCTGATGACTCGACGGGACCGTCATTCCTGCCACCTATCGAGTCTCGCTGAGCTTTGATCAAAGGGAGTACGTCACTCCATTGAGCGATGCAGGTGGACAGGCATAGCAGCTGACATGAAAGCGGAGATCAACGATTCACTCGCCGATCTTCGCTGATTTCCAGATGGACGATTTGCAATCAAGCTTTTGAAGAAAGCGAAGGACCGGTTCTAGCGACGTCGAGGAAGACAGACCAACAGCCCAATCGCGAAGAGTAGAAGAGACGACGGCTCCGGAACGGCGGCGACTTGACGGGGCCCAATTTCGTAGCCGCCATCCACGAATGCCGTGATAAAGTCAGTCGTGTCAAACTCTTTATCTCCATTCCAATCACCACTCGCCCAACCTGCATTAGCGGCGATACCATCCTCGTATTTGCCTCCCACGAAGGCAGCCACGAAATCCGTGGTGTTGAATTCGCCGTCGAAATCTGCGTCTCCGTAATAGGTGAACTTCAGATCATTCACCCAGACATCACGATCAGATTGATTCACAACAGAGTCATCATTGAGATCGAACTGGCTTGGGTTATCACCGGCCAAGACCGCATCCGAGAGCAGGTCGATATCCAGAGCCGTCAATTGACCATCACCGTCAAAATCACCTGGTACCTCAATCGTGCCGCCGGAAGAGATCGCTGCCTCGTATAAACTTAGAGCTTCTTCATTCGACAAGGCGCGATCAATCCAAATCGAGACTTCATCTTGAGCACCGGAGTGGGTTGTTGGGTGGGTGTTGTTGTGCCAACGACCTCCGATTTTTGCCAACGTGGTGTTAACTCCATAACCGAAATTTATTCCGGGTAACATATCCTCGGTACGATTGACACCATTTAGCCAAAGACGAATGTTTTGCGTGCGTTCGAGTGGAGTAGCGCCCTCGGTCGAAGCCACAATATGCCACCAACCGTTATCTGCACTGAGAAGTCCATGATCGGCTCCCTGATTGGAGAACCTGACACCCTCCTGTGGCAAGGACAACACACGATGGCCACAATCGAATTCGCTGGAACAAGCCACTTGTGGATTTGTTGTCACAGCAAGACCATCGAAACCTGTGACAATCTGAAAACTGAGCATCGGGTCAAAGAGGTTATTCGTAAAGAGACGGTCTCCACCCTCTGTTGGCCCACCCCGGACGAACATTGCGACAGTCATCGCAGGCGCCCCAAAACCCTCATTAGGACCTAACACAACTTGGGCCACATCGTTGCTCGCATGGGATGTATTGTCCGCGTCGAGACCGGCGAGCGCAATCGGATTCCCTCGCTCACTCCAGGATTCCGAGATCTTCCAACGACCACCTTCAATGAGAAAATCAGGACCAGACACGCCTAACTCAGAATCGCTACTATCATCATAGGCACCCTTGTAGGCTCCAAAACGCTCATTACTGATCACATCAAGTGCACCCCAGCCCGCTTCGGACGCGGGTTCATTGAGCTGGAAATAGAAAGTTGGATTCAACGAAAGCACCTGATCGCTGTACTTTCCAGCCGAAGAGGTCGCTGCAAGACCCAAAGAACAAACCAATAGAGCCGAACCTAGACAGAATTTCTTCATGATGGGATGTCCTACGGAGTACGTTGAAATTCGTTCGTGGGGCGACAGTTTATCACCGCCCCGCTCCCCATTCCATCCATTTGACGAATATCGCAACGGAAAAGACTGTTTATTGACCGCTATCAGTGGAATCTTGCGCCGTGGGGTTCTTGCTCCCAAGGCCACGACCAGAGCCAGCTAGAAAAGGAGGTTGCTCGACGTCAACTGACAGCATTTCACGGATAATTGAACACCCTTGAATACAAGCCATTGCCGCAAAAGTGCGACAGGCGGTTAGACGGTGGCTTGGGTTGTTGAACCTTCCATGGATATCAACCGACACTTCGAAATCAATGCTTCCGACGATTCGTCGTGAGTCACATTCTCATCGGATTTGACGTAGCGCAGAATATTCAGCGCATCGAGCTGTCGAAACGTCTCTATGTCTTGCGCCGAAATAAAACCATGCGATGGTTCGATGCCATTGATCTCTGTCACACGATTGAAGATTGAAACACCGAATACTTTTTCGAGCAAACGAAAAACTTGAGGTCCTCGGTAGTCGACCACTACCTCAACGCCTCTCATCAGTCACGACCCAGAAGTGGGTGCAAGATTTTGCGATTCGCCATTCGTGAAAACGACCAACGAATAGTCTTCGGGCAAGCGACCGACCATTCCTTGCAACGCGACTTACTCGGCTCTGTACTCACGATACTGATGAGCCAGCCAAGCCAGAGTCACTCCCCAAAAAGCACGGCTGACGATCAGTATCCTGAGGCTGAAACGACTCAATTTGATTTTCGTTCGATCCTGAAAATATCTTTTCACTCCGACCGCAACAATCTTCCCTGATTCCTCGCACACTTCAGTTGGAACCCTTTTCAGCCTCTTTTTCGTTTCGCAGAACAGACAGGCATTCGGGAAATCCAGTGCCAATTCAGCGGGACATTGATCCTCTACAAAAAAACGTTGCAAGCTGATTACCGCGACAAATCGTGGTATCCTATCGTCGAACCTCCAACTCCCCTTCGGAGATCAACGATCATGCGAACAGCTTCTGTATCTTGCTTTGTTTTCCGACTGTTTGTTCTGGCTTGTTTCCTTGGCATGGGACCTTCTTGGTCCACAGCCGAAACCCAAGTCGGCGTCGCGAAAGTGGATATCACTCCCAAGCATCCGGTGATCTTAGCTGGATACGGATCTCGCACCCAAGAGTTCGAAGGAATCGATTCGCCTCTTTGGATCAGGGCACTTACCATCGGTCGCGAAAACCCGGTGGCCGTCATCGTTGTCGACAACTGTGGAATCCCCGCAGAAGTTACGAAACGTATTCGGAAAAAGTTGCAGGGCAAGGTTGCGGCAGAGCGAATCGTCGTCGCGGCAACTCACACCCATAATGCTCCCTCACTCGCTGGATATGCGACGATCCTTTGGGCCGGGCGGACCACGCCCGAACAGGAAGCACACATGCTCCAGTACACGCAAACGATCGTCGACAAGGCGGCTGAAGCAGTCACGAAAGCCTTGGCTCAGCAGGAGCCAATGCAACTGGAATGGACCCAAGGGCGGGCCACGTTCGGAGCCAATCGACGGGTAATCCAAAACGGACGCTGGGCAGGATTCGGATTTCACCGCACAAACCCTGTCGATCACAGCCTACCGATTTTGACCGCTCGCAACGCATCGGGCAAAGTCAAGGCTGTCTGGTCGAACTATGCCTGCCACTGCACCACAGTCGGAGCGAGAAATCGCATCGGTGGAGATTGGGTTGGTTATGCAAACGACTACATCGAGAAACAATATCCGGGGGCAACATCCCTGTTGACCATCGGGTGCGGAGCCGACGTTGGACCGCAACCGAGCGGTACCTTAGAAATTGCTAAACAACATGGTCGCGCAATCGCAGAGGGAGTTAAGGCAGCACTTGCTGCGGGTACGACCAAGCTTGCAAATCCGCCCGAAGTCAGTCAACAGCTGGTGGCTCTCCCAATGGAAGAAATTCCGACGCGAGAAGAATGGCAAGAGCAACTCGAAAACAGCCAGGGCTTTCATCAACAACTCGCCAAATCCATGCTCGCCAAACTCGACAAGAATGGCTCCATCCCGAGCGAAGTCGATTACACAATTTCAACCTGGCAATTCGATGATGACCTGGTGATGCTTTTCCTCGGTGGCGAGGTAGTCGTTGACTACGCAGTTCGCCTCAATCATGAACTCGACTGGAGTCGACTTTGGATTACAGGATGGGCGAATTCGATGCCTGGCTACATTCCATCACGACGCGTCCTGATCGAAGGCGGTTACGAAGCCGATTTCTCGCAGGTCTACTACGATTTGCCAACACGTTACACGCTTGCAGTTGAGGACATCCTGGTTGACGCGATTACGAACTTAATCGGCCCCAAGTTTAGTGCAGCTCCTGAACAACCTGTGGCGCCTTTTCACCAACCGCCCAGCGCAGCAGCTCAAGCAATGGCAAGGCTTAAGAACTGGACCAAGTCTCCCAAGACCCCAGAGGAAAAGCAGATTTTGTCGGCGCTCCGAGCCAACGCGGGCAGAGCAACGGCTGCCATCCAAGAAATCTCGAAGGGCGATAGCGAAACGACCGAGTGGCATGACTACGCTGGCGATTTCAGACAACGACAGTTCATTCGGCAAAATAAAGAAGGACGCGAACTCGGCTGGTCGCTGCCCACATTCGATACTCAGGACAACGGTTCCATCACCGTCTGTTTCACCGGAGGCTTAGGTTATCTTTCTGACCCGAAGACAGATGGCTTCACACTTTGGATCAACGAAGAAACTCCGATTCATTTTGATGTGACGATCGAAGCAGAACAGTGGGTCTCAGAAGACGGAGCGGCAACGCTAACCTACCTGCCGACCTGGACGTCCGACGTCGACTCAGGTGGCTTTTTCTTTCTACGATTCCAGCCAACCCAAAAAGAGAATCAGATCTCAGTCCGTTCGCAAGGCAGTGGATCCCAGCGTTGGTTTGCAGTCGATCGCCAACAAGCGACTCCAGAACGCCTGAAGGCGTTAAACAAAGCTCTGGAAGAATAAGCGAAAAGCCGATGCCATCGCGCGAATGCTTCCGCGTCGGCTCGGAAACCGTTGTGTTAAACGGATTTTGCGAATTCATCAAGACAAATTGCGGCCCGGTCAAAACCGTCAAGAAAAACAATTTAATACATTATCGAGAGCCATTGGCTGGATCTATTACCGCCTGTTGATCACCGCACGCGCAACGATGATGAATGCATTGGCCAGGATCACATCCGATGATCTAACTTGAGTGAAGTCGTTTTTCGAGGTGAATAAAAACGAGTGGATGCACTGACCTACGGTTGTCAGGGGGACATCAGCGTCTATCTTTGGGCGGATGCCGATTTGCCATCAAAGCGTTCGACAACAACGGTGCAACACATGTCCTCCGATTCACTCATCTCCAACACAATGAACGTTAACTGGAGTGATTATCCGTCTATTCAATCACGGCGTGATTGGTCGCTCGAACAGGTCGTCAAGTTACAAGGCTTGATGTCGGACATTCGCCAGACTCACCCGATCGTCCGCAGCGTCGTTGTCAGCGGGTCACTCGCCCGGCTCGATGCCGGCCCCGATTCGGATAGTGACATCATCGTAATTCTGTCCGATGACGCAGAGCTGAAAGATGCCATTGCTGGTGATGCCGTCACGGAAATCAGCCGCCGTAGTGAACCCTTGGGCCTTCGATCAGCCCAAGCAGCCGGGATCTTCGCGACCCCAACATCTCGACCGGAGCTCTGTGATGGGCCACGAGGGATCGTCGACGAATCGATGTCTGTCTTCGGCAAACGAATGCAGTTATTGCTTGAGGCTCGACCGATCTTTGGAACCGATGCCTGCCGGGAACTCCAGAGAGACATACTTCGACGCTACACCGAGCATCCCTTTGCGAACCAACCGCATGAGCTTTGGAACTACCTGACCGACGATCTGATTCGTTATTGGCGTTCCTATCGCGTCTGGCGACATTGGGATGTCGCAGCGGGCAACGGTGGCTGGTATTTAAGGAACCTCAAACTTAGATACAGCCGATTACTAAGTTACGCATCGTTGTTAATGACCTGTACCGCGGCGAATGGGCAATTGAATTCTGTCTTGGATGTACTCTCACTCACACCACTTGAAAGACTCGCCAGGCTCGAAAATCATCTCGAAATCGATACGATGAAACCGATCTACGAATCCTATGATTGCTTTCTGCGAATTGTTAGCGACTCAGAGATTCGTCACCGATTAGAAGGTCTTCAAATCGATGAAGCCGAAACCGCCATGCAAACTGCCCCCCCCGAATTCGAGGCGTTACTCGGTTCCAGTCGATCCATCCAATCGGCTCTGGTCACACTTTTGAGCCGCCTGCCCAATCAACAAGCAATCTTAAGCAGCCTTCTTTTTTAGTCCGTCGAAAGACTCACCGTTTGCGAGCTCGGCCAATACCGCCTGCGTGCCTAACGCGTGACACGTTCCGCTCCTGCGAGGAAATCGGGATCGATTGTCACACCGTACCCTGGTCCAGAGGGCACTCGCACCTTGCCCTGCTCACTCTTCAAAGAGGAGGAGTCACAGTGAACGGGAATCTTTGTCGCTCCTTTGAATTCTTGATGGGGTCCTGGGTTTTCAATGCAAGAAGCGAGATGACACATATCGACATACCCTAACCCACTGCCGGACATGTGAACGGTGCATGGAAGTCCGACCGCATTCGCCATCCGCGCAACCCGAATGACGCGAAGGTATCCTCCGAAATAATGCAAATCGGGCTGCACGACGTCGACGGCACGATGAGCAATCACCCAGCGAAAACGACGCATACTAAACTCTTGCTCACCTCCGGCAATGGGAATCTTCAGTGCATCGGCGACCCGTTTGGTCTCCCAGAGATGATCGAAAGGGCATGGCTCTTCGAAGAATCCATAATCGGATTCCTCCATCAGCCTTCCGATGCGAATCGCATTGGGAACATCATAGGAGCTATTGGAATCGGCATAGAGTGTAAAGTCGTCTCCAAACGCTTCACGCACGCGTGGAATCAACGCCTCACTCCGCCCCGCTAACGAATCGGCATTTCTGGACATCCGACCGCCTAGTCGAAACTTCAACGCGTTGCCTCCGGTTTCTTCCGCTAGACGGTGTAGATGGTCAATCTCTTCATCGACTGAATTCCCACGATTACCACTTGCGCGATAGACAGCAATTTCACGACGCTTCACACCACCGAGTAGTTCTCCGATCGATTGGTTTGTAAGTTTGCCGAGCAAGTCCAGAAAGGCCATTTCTGTCGCCGCATACGGTGCCCACAAGCCGATCCCCTGTAACTTATAGTTGCTGCCGTGCCGATAAAATCTGGGGAGCAACGACTCGAGAAAACGCAGATCTTTCTTCCGAAAAAAGGGAGCGACCCGGCGCAGAAAAACCGGATAGAATTCGCGCATCTTGGAACCGTTGGCAACAGCAAGACCTTCGTCGCCCTTGGTCGTCCGTACTCGGACGACATAGACTCCCTCGCGATGCAACAACTCCAACTTATCAATAACAACAGGTTGTTCCAGTCGCTCGAGTCCCATGAGTATCGGATGACCACTGATCTTCGCCAATCGATCTTCGATGTTCGACTCGTCTTGTGCCCAGAGACGGCGAGCCTCCATCCCCCCCAAGGCAGTTGTCATCAGAAAAGCACGTCGATCCAACATCATTCAGGCCTCATTCGCAGGAACATTTGCCACTTGCTACTCGTATCTTAACCGCTGACAGACTGCTATTTTGGCGGAGCAGGATCGAGTTCTGCAATAAAAATCCCCAACGTTATCATTGCACCAGCTCCGCAGCCCGATCGGTTCCCCGGAAATGGACACCACCGGGTTGAATTTCGCAGCGACCTTTGAGGCCTCTACAACTGTCATGACTGTTCAAAGCTGAACGGAGAGCCAGCCTCAACTGCCATGCTTCCTGAAGAGCCAAACCTCCACATGCTGACAACCAATATCAGCACCGATGCGCTTGCGGTCTTCGGCAAACAGGGACTTTTGATTCAGCACCGAAACAATTTAGGGCAACCGACGTTTGAATTAATTCCGGGCACGATGGCAAGCATGGCTCAAGTCGTCGGTACCTCGTCGGCATTCCCGGGTTTGTTTCCGCCGGTCAAGATCACGGCTACTGACATTGGCGTTCGAGAGGGTTTTTCCTTTCTTCCAGTTTCAGAACGGATCGATCCGAATGAGGATCCAACGGCACTGCATCCGGTCGTTCAAACCGAAGTTCAATCTATCCGCACCGACTTGGATGCGTTCTCCGATATCGGAATCAACGCATGAGCCCAACACGGCTATTCCGTCGCAAGAAAATACTGTCGCCATCTGACCGATTACGACGAAAGTACCCTAAAGAATCCACCCTGGGCACCATTACCTGATGTTTCTCTATCGCTAGCTACAATGCCAGAGGCCGGCGTTTCGCGAGGAATCGCCGAAACCACCAGGCTCGATGACGCTGAATCAACCGACATCCTAATCTTCTCCTGACCAACGCGAGAAACGTCCTGCCAATTTGAGGCAATCCGCGGCGCCAATTTGCATCTCGATGGTCTCAAGAAGAAAGCTTCCACAAACCACGGAAACCTGGGTTGGCAACCCGAATGCTCAAAATCTTAACGGTGGCCATTGTTGCGGGCGAGACACTGACCTTCCGGTCATTTAGAATAGGGTCATCCGGCGGCAACGAATATTGGCCGCTCTCGCCTTCCCCGACACAATCATTCAACCTACCCAGGATTAACCACCATGCAAAATCGGCTGTGTATGCTCATCGTCGGTTGGCTTATTTCAAGTCAGTTGGTGGCCTTCGCCGATGCGGAAGAAGCGGTTGATTTCAGCCGTGAGATTCTACCGCTATTGTCAGATCGTTGCTTTCATTGCCACGGCCCCGATGCGGAGAACCGCGAAGCCGACTTGCGTCTTGACCAACGGGACGCGGCAGTTGAGCAAGGAGCGATCGTGCCCTTCGAGCCGGAATCGAGCGAGCTTCTGGCACGAGTGGTTTCGTCCGATCCAGACCTGCGCATGCCACCCGAACACGCGCACCGCAAACCGCTGACGGATGCGGAAGTCGCCCTGTTGAAACGTTGGATTGCGGGAGGTGCACCTTGGGGAAATCACTGGGCCTTCGAAGCCCCGAAACGCCCCGAAGTTCCCGATCCCAATCTCCATCCAATCGACGCGTTCGTGCAGCAGACGCTGCAACAACAAAACATGCAGCCGGCTCCACTGGCGATGCCGTATCAGCAATGGCGTCGCGTCTCCTTCAGCCTCACCGGTCTACCTCCTTCGCGCGAACAACTGGATCGTTTTTTGGCGGCCGACAAAGAGCAAGGCTATGCTGAGTTCGTCGATGAGTTACTCGCTTCACCCCACTACGGTGAACGCATGGCGATGTGGTGGCTGGATGCCGCTCGTTACTCGGACACCGACGGATACCAACAAGATGCGACACGTACGAATTGGCCGTGGCGTGACTGGGTGGTCGGAGCCTTCAACCGCAACCTTTCTTTCGACCAATTCACGATTGAGCAGTTTGCAGGTGACCTCCTCGAAAACGCGACGCCAGAACAAAAACTGGCCACCTGCTTCCATCGCAATCACATGACCAACGGCGAAGGTGGACGTCATCCAGAAGAATCTCGCATCGATTATGTTTTGGATCGAGTTAACACGATGGGATCGGTTTGGCTGGGACTCACCTTGGGTTGCAGCCAATGCCACGCCCACAAGTTCGACCCGATTACACAAGAGGACTATTACAGCCTGTTCGCCTTCTTCAATAGTATCGACGAGGACGGCAAGGCAGGCGGTGGTGCAAAACCTTATATGGATTACGTTTCCCCGTTCGCTAATCGAGCGATCGAGGAGGCACAACGAGTCGTCGATGAACGCAAGACTGTCGAGAAGCAGGTTCGAGAGCGAGCTGAGGCTGCCTTCGGAGAATGGCTGGCCTCACAATTAGAAAACCTCGAACCGGAATTCGTCGGCTGGCGTCCTCTCGCGCCAACTGCCATTGAGTCAGTCGAAGGCACGGTGCTTGAGATGGAGCCTGACGGTATCGTTCAATCGTCCGGGCCTCACCCACGGCAGGATGACTACCGCTTGAGTTTCAACGTCCCCTTGCAACGACTCACCGGTCTTCGCCTCGAGGTCTTTCCACACGCATCTCATACCGAAGGAAAACTGTCACGTGGTGCGAGTGGCGAGTTCATTTTGACGGACGTGAAACTGCAAGTCAGAAAGCGAGGCGCGTCCCAACTTCACGACGTCGAGATGTCCGGGGCCATCGCCAGCGCTGAGAAAAAAGTTTCTGGACGCAATTACGGCAATGTCAAAGATACGCTCGATGACGACCCTCGTAACGGCTGGACCACCGAAACCCACACCGGTCACGAACCCCACACCGCGATTTTCGCGTTAGCTGAACCGTTACAGTTGGCTGATGATGAAGAAATCGTATTTGTCATGCTACATCGCTCGACCCGAGGTGACGCCAACACGGGTCGTTTCCGTTTGTCCGCCACTGATCAACCAGGCCGAGCGGTGCGGTCGTTCGATCCCATGCCGCTTGAGCAACTCACCAGTGCAAATCCCTCGGCAATCGATGAAGTCGAGTCAGAATTGCGTGGCCGACTACTGGACCAGTTCTTAACCGATCATCAGGAATACCAGGAAGCCAAACTCCATCTCGATCGAGCGAACCGACAACTATCGACGGCGAAAAATTCTGCCAAAACATTGAAGGTGATGGTTCTGTCGGAACGAGAGTCGGCGCGCAAAACGCATGTACTGGAACGTGGTGTCTGGGACCAGCACGGCACTGAGGTTCGGGCCGACATGCCGGCGGCCATTATGGGTTGGTCCACTGACTCAGATCGATCACGACTCGGCCTTGCTGAGTGGCTAATCTCCCGCAACAATCCGCTGACGGCTCGGGTCATCGTCAATCATCTCTGGCAGCTATGTTTCGGTGCCGGCTTGGTGCGCACCCCCGAAGACTTTGGGCTGCAAGGTGAACTCCCGAGTCACCCGGAACTGCTCGATTGGCTCGCCATCGAGTTCATGGAAAGTGGATGGGATCTCAAACACGTTCTTCGTTTGATCGTGACCAGCCACACCTATCGCCAAAGTAGTCGTTTCACCGCTGAATTATTGGAACGCGATCCGGACAATCGTTGGCTGGCACGTGGCGCACGTTTCCGACTTCCAAGTTGGATGATTCGCGACGCAGCCCTTCGTTCCAGCGGACTGATGAATGCTGCCATTGGTGGGCCCCCGGTGATGCCCTATCAACCGGAAGGTGTCTGGGCTGAAATCTTCATGGGACGTTTTCGTTACAATCCCAGCCAAGGTCCTGCCCAGCATCGACGAACGGTTTATGCATTCTGGCGACGTGCAGCGGCCCCGACTTTTCTCTTCGACAGTGCACAACGTCGCGTTTGCGAAGTTCGTCTACGTCGTACAAATACTCCCCTGCAGGCTCTCACGTTGCTGAACGATCTCAACATCCTGGAAGCCTCACGTGCGTTGGCAAGAACTTCGCTGGAACAGTATCCGAATCAACCAGAGCGTATCGATGCCATGTATTTGTCGGTATTGTCTCGTCCACCGACAGACGAGGAACGTGAGATCGTTCGACGTGAAGTGGATCGGGCTCTAAATTTCTATCGCAACTCGGCAGACAAAGCTCGCGAATTCCTGGCATTCGGGCAGCCTGAACGACGTGAGGCGGCGGATCTGCCTGAACTAGCAGCCTACACGGTCGTGGCAAGCATGATTTACAACCTCGATGAGGCTATCACCCATGAATAACGGTCATCCCGGCGACGACGCCACTGTCTCGGTCGCGAGACGAGAATTCTTGCTGCAGAGCCGAAGCATCGGCCTGGGTGCAATGGCACTCGGTTTTCTGGAAAGAGCCTCCCAGGCAAGTGAGGTCCAGGCTCCTGCTTCCGTCCAACATCACACGCCACGGGCGAAGAACGTTATCTTCCTGACACAATCTGGTGGACCCTCGCAGATCGAGCTTTTCGACGAGAAGCCGAACTTAGCTTCCTGGGCCGGTAAGGAATTACCGGAGAGCGTTCGCCAGGGCCAACGACTAACAACGATGACTGCGAACCAAAAGCAGTTGGTGATGCCCGCCCGAACTCGATTCAAGCAATACGGCGAATCGGGCGCGACCATTGGCGAGTGGCTTCCTCACCACGCTCAGGTTGTCGACAACCTTTGCTTTGTCAAATCGATGGTCACCGACCAGATTAACCACGCGCCCGCGATGACAAAATTCTTAACCGGACACCAACTCCCAGGACGCCCAAGCTTAGGTGCCTGGACTAGCTATGGGCTGGGAAGTGAAAACCAGAATCTACCAGAGTACCTTGTCTTAATCTCCAAAATGAAACGGCCCAGCGATCAACCGCTCTACGACCATTATTGGGGAAGCGGTTTCTTGCCCTCGCGTTATCAGGGCGTCAAGTTTCGCAATGCCAAAGAACCGGTGTTGTACTTGCGAGATCCGGACGGTCTGCCGCGTCATCTGCGACGAGGTATGCTCGACGGCCTGTCGGAACTCAATGAACTGCAATCAGAGCGAGCGGGTGACCCGGAAATTGCCACGAGAATCCGTCAATACGAAATGGCGTGGCGAATGCAGACGAGCATTCCGGAGCTAACCGACTTGAGTGACGAACCCGAATCGACATTTGAACTATATGGACCAGACTCCCGTCGCCCTGGAAGCTACGCAGCGAATTGCGTTTTGGCTCGACGACTAGTGGAACGAGGTGTCAGGTTTGTTCAATTGTTCCATCCCGACTGGGACCATCACAGTCGACTGAGTTCCTGGTGTGTCGCGCGTTGTCGCGATACGGATCAGGCAAGTGCAGCCCTCGTCACCGATCTCAAACAACGAGGGCTTCTTGATGAAACGTTGGTGCTGTGGGGCGGCGAGTTCGGTCGCGGTGTTGCGGGACAAGGCAAATGGGACAGCCCCGAAGGGGGTCGTGATCATCACCCACGCTGCTTCACGATGTGGATGGCGGGCGGTGGTGTTAAACCGGGAATCACTTACGGTAAAACAGACGAGTTCAGCTACAACGTCGCCGAATCGCCTGTGCATGTTCGTGACTTACACGCAACCATCCTCAATCTGCTGGGAATCGAGCATGAGCGTTTCAGCTATCGATTCCAAGGGTTAGATTTCCGTTTAACGGGCGTCGAGCCAGCGCGAGTGGTCCGTGAGATAACGGCCTAAGGAGTTTTCGATGCGGCAGCTTATATTCCTGATGATCGTGGCATGTGGAGTGGTCGGACACGCTGCGGGGGCAGCTGAAACCTTCGACGTCTGGCCAGAACTTGCACCTGGCGAAACCAATCAATCGCGGGGCGAGACGCTTCCCTTCCGAGCGAACGAAAAGCCACCGGTAACGCGAGTGATCAATATCACTCAACCAAGCTTCACCGTTTATCCGGCGGCTCAACCCAACGGTGTCGGTGTCGTCATTCTCCCGGGCGGTGGCTTCGGCAAGGTTGTTCCCGACAAAGAAGGAAGCGAAGCGGCGGCATGGCTGAACCCGCTGGGCATCACAGCATTTGTCGTCAGCTATCGAACAACTCCAAGTGGCAGTCTTCAGCAAGGCTGGCAAAAACCTCTCCAGGATGCCCAACGCACTCTCTCCTGGGTGCGGGCTAACGCTTCACGATGGCAATTGAAGCAAGACAAAATTGGGCTAATCGGATTTTCAGCAGGAGGACAGGTTGCTGCCAGGCTTCTCTCTGACTCCGAGCACCGTCACTACGAAGCAGTCGACCGATTCGATGACGTTCCTTACCGTCCAGATTTTGCGATGTTGATCTATCCGTGGAATCTGTACGATCCCAAGTCCGATCAACTTGCAGACGGAATTTCCGTGACAAAAGACTGTCCTCCGACCTTCCTGCTCCACACCGACGACGATCGCTCAACCTCACTCGGAACGGTGCTCTTTTATGCCGGGCTCAAACGACAGGGAATCCCCGCAGCATTACATGTGTTCGGTAAGGGCGGCCACGGTTATGGCCTGCGGGCGGTGCCTGGCTCGATCATCTCGACATGGCCTACTGCCGCCACTCATTGGTTGAGTACACACTCGCTCACCAATCAATCTCCTTAGGGTGTCGCAAGGTCGATTCCTGGTGACAGGTCGCGCAAGAAAAAAGGAGGCCTTCGCAGGCCTCCTTTTGATCGGTTTATCTTGCCGTAGCCTATCGACGACGCAGTCGCAACAAGCACATGGCTCCGAGGAGCAACAAAGCGATGCCGGACGGTTCGGGAACAGCAGCGGTAGCGGCATTCGGGCCACCATCACGTTGTCCCATTTCGTAACCACCATCCGAGAAAGCGGAAACGAAGTCGGTCGAATCAAAGTCCATGTCACCGTCCCAGTCACCCTCTGACCAGGAAGCTGCTTCGCCCGACTCGTACTTGCCAGCCGTGAAGACCGCGACGAAGTCGGAGCTGTTGAACTCACCATTGAGATCCGCATCACCCATCCAGGTATTCTTGAGTTCATTCACCCAATAACGACGATCTTCCGAGTCGACGACTCCATCATTGTTTTCGTCGAACGAGAGATCCTGGTCTTTGATCGCTTGGGCCTGAAGATCCAAGTCACCAATGTCCAAAGCGCCATTGTTGTTGTAGTCACCCGCAACACCAGCACCGAAGATGATCTCACCGGTTGCGGGATTGAAGGTCCAGACCTGATCCGGAGCGAGCGACGTGACAATAGGCGTTCCCTGAATCTGATCGACATCAACGATCACAAACGAGTCGCCAGGTTGCAAATCACCGGTCCCATTCATCAAGAAAGGAATCCCATCCACGTCAAGCACGGTGGTATAGACATCGGCATCCCGGTTCGTGATCACGAACTTGTCCGCTTCATCCGTATCTCCATTGACCTCGAATTCGAAGCCACGGGGCGGAGAGGTCACAGAACCAACGAGGTCAGCACTCACGAGAGGACGAATGCCCGATCGCAAGTGCGTGTCCGGAATGTACATGTTTTCGGCATCTTCGGCGAAGAGTGCATCTTCCACGAATTCAGGGAAACCTTCGGCTCCAGCGAGACGCTGACCTGCGGGAGCATTGGGGTCGTAATCCCAATAGATGACGCCGCTATCGCCGCCGCCACCTTCGCCCATATTGAATTCAATGGCGAGCCATTCGCCGCCGGCTGCGACATCAAAATCGGCTTCTTCCAAACCTCCACCGCCATTGTTGCCGTCGCGTAAAGGAGTTGTCCAACTGTTGTCTTCGATCAAGACTTCATCAGCAGAATCACCAGCCACACCGCTCTTGTCAATGTCGATGGCGAGGTAAGTAAAATTATCCACTCCGTCGGTGAAACGATAGGTACCGGATTCGGGAATCAGAATCTCACCTGTTGCACGAACCACATAATTATCGTTGTTGTCGTTGTTAAACTGAGGCTGAACTTCATCCGGGTATTTTACAAGTTCACCAAATTCAGCATCGCTTCCAGTCCACCACGTCGAACCATGGCCTGCCTGGAAGGCGGGAACAAGCAATTCGGCAGAGTCAAAGATCGAATCGATCCCCAGCTTGGTTCCCGGATTACCCTGGTTAACCCATTCCTGAGCGAGCCCTGATTTAGAATCACCACCAGGTCCAAGGACAGGATTTTCGACCGAGGTCAGAATCGCTTGACTGCCAATAACGCCGCGACCTGCAACGGGGGTCGGAAGTGGAAGACAGGCGCCGGTCGCACAGATTTCAATGGCGTTCAAGGGAGCCCGGAACAGATCCTCTGTGGTTGCCTGGGCTTCGATGACCAGCGCATCACCAGAAAGTCCCTCGAAGAACAGATAGTTGCCGTCTGCTCCTTCAATGAAAGTTCCGTCGAAAGCGGCGCTATTGATATTCTCTTGCGATACCGAAGGACCATCTGCTGTCAATGTAAAGGTTCCACCACGACCGTTAACACCACCGTGGGTATAAACATAGACATCAAAACCACCCGAAATTGCGGGCGGCAAATTTCCGATGTTGACTTCGGTAATCGAAGTAGCCGACGTATCGAGATAACCCAGCATGAGAGCACGATCATTGCCCTCTGGAGCGTTATTGTTGGCCTCACTTCGCCCATCACTGGACCAAGTGTTGTTCGAGATCCACTCGATCTCGATTCCAGTATCTTGCGCTGCCCCACTCACATCCATAACGACTTCGTCAAAAATGTCAGTTTGACCTTCCAAGTTATTCCAATTGACGGTGCCAACAGCACCTGCCGCACCGGCAACCTCCGCTTCAAACCCACCATTGGGTTCGTCAACGGCGAAGTTAAAGCCGATACTGGAGCCAGTCGGCGAAGCCAATGCGGAGGTCGACAGGACAAGTCCAATCACGATCCCCACTGCAAAATGCTTCATTCGTTGTATCCCCTCTGTTAACACGTTTGGATGTCTCAAAGAATTAGGACAGGAAGCACAATCTAGCCTGGATTGCTGCACAGTCAACTCGATCAAGGAGGGATGGCCGAAGAACGAATCAACGAACGTCTATGCTTTCGAGCGTAAGAAGCGTCGAGCCCCAAGAGAGAAATTGTTTTTCGGGAAAAACAATGGGGTCGTTGCGAGAAGACAAAAGAAAATCGTCTTGCGCCATGAAAGATCAATGGTGCAAGACGGTTTTGTAGAAAATTGTTAACGCATTCATTAATCCTAATGTGTGCCGCACTAATGCGTGGCTGCACCTACAGGGAGGCGGGGCCCCGCTTCTAAGACAGACTGAGTTACTCCTTCTTCATAGGATTTGAAATTGGTCTGGAAGAGACCTGCCAGGCGTGCTGCCATTTCGTCGTAAGCAGCCGGTGATTCCCAAGTGTCCCGCGGTACCAAAATACTGCTGGGCACCTCAGGGCACTTCGTGACCATTGAGAGACCGAAATGAGGTTCGATCTTCGTCGGTGCCGAAGCTAATTCACCCGAATTAATCGCCCGGAGGATGGCACGCGTATGAGCAAGATTAATACGGGAACCTTCACCGTAAGCACCACCACTCCATCCGGTATTCACGAGCCAAACTCGAGCGTTGTGTTGAATCAAACGTTCGGACAGAAGTTGTGCATACTTACCTGGATGCCACACCAGGAAAGGGCCACCAAAGCAAGGGGAAAAGGTCGCTTCTGGTTCGGTAATGCCAACCTCTGTTCCAGCGACCTTCGCAGTGTATCCACTAATGAAGTGATACTCTGCCTGATCCGGAGTCAGGCGACTCACGGGGGGCAAAACGCCAAACGCATCACAGGTCAGGAAAATGACATCTGAGGGGTGACCAGCGACACAAGGGAGCTTCGCATTCTGAATGTACTCGATCGGATAAGATCCTCGGGTATTCTCCGTAATACTGGCATCTGCGAAATCAACATGGTGATCTGATTTGTCATAAACCACGTTTTCGAGCACGGCTCCAAACCGAAGAGCATCAAAAATCTCGGGTTCAGCTTCGCGAGTCAGGTAGATTGCCTTTGCATAACAGCCACCTTCGATGTTGAAGTCCCCCTGATCGGTCCAACAATGCTCGTCGTCACCAATCAACTGACGCGTTGGGTCAGCGGAGAGCGTTGTTTTGCCGGTTCCAGAAAGCCCGAACAGAACCGAGGAATCACCGGTGCGCGGATCAGCCGTGGCCGAGCAGTGCATCGGCAACACACCCTGCTGAGGCATCAGGTAATTGGCGAGAGTAAAGACCGCCTTCTTCATTTCGCCTGCGTACTGCGTTCCCAGAATAACCACTTCTCGTCGTTCCAGACTGAGGTCGACACTTGTTTTTGAGGTCATGCCTGCGGTGTATCGGTTCGCTGGAAATGCACCTGCATTCAGGATCACGCAATCGGGCTCACCAAAATCTGCCAATTCCTCCTGGGTAGGACGAATCAGCATGTTGTGCATGAAAAGTGCATGATAGGGTCGCGCGCAGATGACTCGAACCTTCAGTCGATATTCAGGGTCCCATCCTGCAAAACCATCGACCACATAAAGTTGACTTCGCGTATTCAAATAATCAAGAGCACGTTCTCGATTGACAAAAAACACCGTTTCATCGAGTCCGATATTGACGTTACCCCACCAGACGTTGTCCACCGATTCGGGATGGCGTACCACTCGTTTGTCCTTGGGAGAACGGCCTGTTTTGTCCCCCGAATAGGCAATCAAAGCCCCCTTATCCGACAACGTTGCACCCTCTTCGTAGCGGAGTGCATCCTGGTACAAGTCGGCAGGTGAGAGATTTCGATGGATCGTTTCGACATCGATCTTGTAGCACTTGAGATCAAACATTCTGCTGTTCCTTTGCCTCGACAATAATTCCCCAGACATTTTCATTTGCCCGGGCAAACAGGTTTGCGACGAGTCGGCCTGAGATGCTGACATCGAATGTTGGAGATCCGGTTCGAAGCTTCGCACCAGAGATCAACCTTGAAAGATCCTCAGCAATCCCCATCCAACTTTTTGGCTTGCCTCCGCTTTACGGTTATCTTTCGCTGTGTCGAGCAGACGGGAAAGGGGAAACGACGAAGCCAGTAAACACGCTGGTATTCGAACGGTTCTCGAGGCCACAAACGGCCATTCCCGTTTCGCTCTTCTTCCTCAGCAAAGCCCCATGGATTCATGGCAAATCGGTTGCCGACAATCAGATTGAGTCAGCAACTCGCTCGCCTTTCGGAAAAGCATAGCTCCGCTCCTATCTGCATCTAAAAGCAGCCAATCTCGCAGTGACACTTTTTTGTCACTGCACAAATCCGCACGGCATCTTTCGATTAAACGCGTCAAACGGACCCGATTTCCCCCTCTTAATATCCTCAAAAAGCTCACCTACCCCACGACATGGCGGGTTTGACCGTGCTGAATACGATCAACACCTACGGTGGAAGGACTCAGAACCGGAGAGTCAGAGGCCCCGCGATAGAGAGCTGAAATTTGAGATCTGCGGGTTGTTTAATGAGAAGCAGGACCGGTCACGTGGCAACGCAATCGGGCCCCCTTTTGAAGAGCTGCGGCTAGCGTGCTTTTTCACGCCACTCCCGCCATTGACTTCGCATCTGCTCAAGCTGCGCGGCATAGCTTGGATTGTCTGCGAGATTAACCTTTTCGTGTGGATCAACATCGAGATCAAATAATTCTTCCCATCGTGCCGTCCCCTGCTGTTCCTCACCTAGCACGAGATACCGGCAATATTTCCAACGCGATGTCCTCACTCCTTCGCTCGGCGCGATGCGTCCCCTCGCGTTGAACCAATGTTCATAGAAGAACGAGTCTCGCCAATCTTCGGCATCGGTTTGAAGCAAGGGTTTCAGGCTTCGTCCCTGGACCTCAGCGGGAATCTCGACATTGGCAAAGTCGAGGATCGTGGGCGCCATATCGATATTGAGAGCGGTTTGAGCTCGCCGTTGCCCGCCGGTTTTGTCTCTCGGATCCAGGATGACGAGCGGGATTCGTATCGAGACTTCGTGAGGTGTCCATTTGCCTGCGAAACCGTACTCGCCCAAGAAGAAACCATGGTCTGAGGTGAAAATGATGACCGTATTCTCAGCCAATCCCTGCTTCTCCAATGCCTGACGAATCCGGCCAACAACGGCATCAACCCCCGTGATCAAACGGTAGTAGTCCTTGACTGATTCTTGAAAACGAGCGGGCGATCGAAATCGGACCGCCCAACGATCCCGGTTCATACTGTCCTTCAAAAAATCGGGCATGCGGTCGTAATACTCATAGGCAGCCGTCGGGGGTCGCGGCAAAACGACATCTTGATAGAGCGTGCGATACGCCGCATCGGACGGAAATTGATCGGAGTAGATATCACTGGAGTCCTGACAATGGGGAGCCTTAAAGCTGACGGATAAGTGGAAAGGCTGGTCAGCTTTGCAGCCCTCGATAAACTCAAGCGCTTGATCCCCGAGTTTGGCAGTCAGGTGGCGTCCCTCCTTCTTTCGGAGGTCCCCTTCGAAGAACCGACTTTGTCCGGGGAACCCTCGGTTGAAGTCCAGCACATCATCGGCTGACTTGGGATTTCCAACTCCCCATTTACCGATGAAGCCTGTCCGATACCCCGCTGCCTTCAGACGTCCAAGGTAGGTATCGTTCAATTGATCCGAACTAAAGTTCTGTGAAAAGCTCCAGACTCCGTGTCGAGCTGCATATTGCCCCGTAAAGACAGAAGCTCGACTCGTCATACAGATAGCGGTGGTGACAAAGGCATTGTCAAACACCAATCCTTGACTCGCCATGGCATCAATGTTCGGCGTCTGAATCACGGGATTCCCCATACAACCCAAGGAGTCGGCCCGCTGATCATCGGTCATGAGAAAAATCACATTGGGTCGATCCATCCCCCACAAAGGTTGGACCAAAACGAACAGACCGATGACGACAAACCAAAATCGCTGAGACATGACGAGGCGTACTCTCTTGTAATTCCCTAGGGGACCCACCCAAACGAACTCGCTCCAGCGCAATCCCACCCGATTCATGAACTTCTATAGACCGTACCAAGAATTAACTGGAGGAGCCAGCTTTCCAGTCGATTCCTGGCCTTCATCAAGTCTGACGTCGTGATACAGCCGAAACGAGGCTCTGCGTTCAATCGCCGAAGAAAACGATTACTCTGTGACTTCGACTTCGACTTCGACTTCGACTTCGAGAATAACGGGTGCGGAGCAGACCGCCCATCCGTCAAAAGAATCCGGAACATCTATCCGACCCCAATGCCATCCAGATCAAGTGCTGACTATGAGGATAGAGTTCACGGGCATGCTGAATACGGGCATGCTGAATACGGGCATGCTGGACGAAGACACCGTCACAGTTTGAAATTGGGGGGGACCGTCGTCGCGGCAACATGAGGATTCGATGATCCGGTCGCAGTTGGGTACTCCAACTTCCCTGACGCGCCAGATGAATTCTGGAATCAAATGTCGGGTCACCCCGAATCCACCCTTCAAGCGATCCCAGATTGCTCGTCTTCGCCGCATGGCGATGGAAAAAGTTGTGCGTCGTCAATCACAAAGCGTTTGCCGGTCGATGGCTCAAAAATTTCTCGTCGAGTCGGATCGCTTTCGGAAACAAGCTTGGTTCGGGAAAGTACGAGACTTAGATATTGATCTCGCCCAATGTTCTCTTTGCAATCTTTCAAATGCGGTTGGTTCATCCGCCTTCACCTCAGTCAAAAAAGATGTCACAGAGCCTTCTCTACCGTCACACAGCAGATGACTCGGTTGCAATGTAGTAGTCGCCATTCAAGAAAAATTTTGTGACCGACTCGTCATCCGCTTCTCAAGCATTGGGAATCAACGAAACTCGGTCAACCAATTCAAGGTACAGCTGAATCCTCCACCTTACGTCGACTACCAGTGTGCACTCTGTTCATGAAGAACAGGTTAAGGCGAGATGAATCTGAATAGAATTATTTATGAACCTTCCCTTGCCGCGATAAATGAGATCATTGTTTTCAATTATCGCGGTTTCTCCAACCGGCGAATTCCGTAGTGTCAATTCCCCAAAGGTTCACTTCCTGCGAATCCGTGCCCTCCGATCAGCTGGAGAGACGTCGCTCTCGTTTGTGACCCATCAAGGCGAAAGCAACCAAGGCGATCATCATCATCAATCCGGTGCCCGGTTCGGGAACTGCAGCGACTGCCGCCGTCCTTTGTCCAAGCTCGTACCCTCCGTCACTAAAGGCAACGACGAGATCTTCGGTGCCGAAATCACCATTTCCATTCCAGTCCCCGGTCGACCAGGTGGAATTGAGAGCGATTCCATCTTCATATTCACCGGCCACAAAAACTTCGGTGAGGTCGCTCGTTCCGAATTCCCCGTCCAAATTAGCGTCACCAAAATAGGTGTGGTTCAAGGCATGAACCCACACAGCGCGATCGGTTTCGTTGACGGCGCCATCGTTATTGACATCAAAGCGGGTGTCGGTTTGTCCATTCCGAACGGCATTACTGATGGCATCGATATCAGCAGCATCAACGACGTTGTCATTATTGACATCAGCAAGAGTATTCAAATCCAGGTCGAACAAGTAGGCGGCCCCCGACTGAAAGGAATCGCCGTCGATGTCGATCAGGCCACTTACAGCACCAATCAATGCTCGACCATTCACCAGATCAATTGCGCTTCCGAACTCTTCACCGGCTTCAGCGGCTCCGTGTTGAATCTTGGCGAGCTGAGTTCCGGTAACAAGATCGAAGACAAACACAGCGCCTTTTTCTTCGTCAACACCTTCCGCACCTACGAGCAAAGTCGAGCCCTCCACGGCCAAGGCTCCACCAAACTTATCATCCACCGCGGGTTCCGGCACTTGCAATTGATACTTAAGATCTCCCGAGTCGTGGTCATAGACAAAAACCATGCCTCGATCTTCATTAAAGTCATCGTCTCCGACGACGACGTAGCGATCGTTCAGAGCAACTGAAGCTCCATAACTTTCAGCTCCGTCGAAGGTCATTGTTCTCATGACCGCGCCGGTCTCGGCATCGAAAAGATAGGCATTGCCGGCATCACTACTCACAATCGCAACACCATTATAGAGATCAACGGCGTTCCCCAATTCAGTCGAACCTTCGACCGCTAGTTTTCGCAACTCAGCACCTGTTTCAAGATCGACAAGGTAAGCGGCACCCGCCTCATTGTCAGCCTTTTCAGCACCGATAATGACAGTCGTTCCTTGGATTGCGGCCGATTGCCCAAAATCCCACTCGCCGGACGCATCCGAAGCAACGACCTTGATCTGCGTCCCGAGTTCGAGGTCAAAAATGTACGCTGCACCTTGATCCTCGTTCTTCGAATCAGCTCCAATGACGGCATACTTGCCCTCGACGGCCAACGACTGTCCGAGTCCATCACCAGCAATGAGATCAGATGGCTCTAAAGTTTGAATGACTGCGCCTGTTTGAGCATCAAAGGCCCACGCGGCACCCGCTTCTTCCCCGAAATAGCTGTCTTCTTCCGCACCGACGACTGCGAAATTCTCACTCAGCCCTAGGGAAACACCAAACTCAGGAGAATTCTCAGGATACCGATCACGATCCGTTCCGAACGGAATTAGCTTGTATAACTCATCGCCAAACTCACCGTAGGTATGACCCGTTAGGCAGAGCAACAGAACAGCGATTGAAATTGCGTACCTCTTGAACATCATCCTCTCCTTTTCGAATTCTTGTCGGTCAACCACACTTACTTGCACGTTGTGTGACAGAGATAACAGACAAAGCGTGACGGCGCAAGTGACTTCATCAAGAATTCACGGACTCCATACACGTCCTTGATCTACGTGTAGATACTGTGGAGAAATCGATGAAAACACTTCCGCAATTGTCTCAATTTCTACAAGATGATGGAGAGCAATAAATCATGAAGCGTTATGCCTCTTTCGCGGCACTGCTGGCGATCCTGATGCCCAGCCTCCTCCTGTCTGGAACTGAACTTCGCGCAGAACTTAAGACTGCGGTTCAGCTGACAAACCCGAACGCGGTTGATCAGGACGACATGTGCATTTGGATTCATCCGGAAGAACGGAGCCAGTCCACGATCATCACTTCGGACAAAGAAGCCAACTCACTCTTCGTCTACTCGTTAGCGGGAAAACTGCTTCAAACCATTCCTGTTGCCGGTCCTGGCAACATCGACATCCGACAGAACGCGACGATCACCCACCAACAGCGATCGCTCGTGGTCGTCAACGAACGAGCCGCAAATCGACTTGCTGCTTTCTTTGTCGATCCCAACACACGCAAGCTTTCTCGCTGCGATCGTCAAGACATCAGAACCGGTGAAAACTATGGCGGATGCCTGCACCTATCGCGAGACGATCAGTCGATCTGGTTCATCTCGACATCCAAGCAAAGTGGCATCGAAGTAATCCAACTGGAAAGCAGTGCGGACGACTCCATGCGAGGCAACCGCGTTCGAAAATGGTCATTGGGTAAATGTGAGGGCGCTGTTTCAGACGATTCCACAGGAACGGTCTACGTGAGTGTCGAAAGAGAAGGCATTTACGCCTTCAATCCACTGGGCGAAACGCAACCACAGCTTGTCGTGCAAATTGGAGCAAATGGCTTTCAAGGCGATGCTGAAGGGATCGCTCTTTTCCAACCCATGGATTCCCAAAAATCCTTAATCGTTTCGGACCAAGGCGCCAGTCAATTTCGAATCTACCAACCGAGTCGTCAGTTCCACCTTCTCGGAGCGGTGAGCAATCCTGACGCAAAGGAAACCGACGGAATTGAGATTGCGTTGGGAGCTTTCAACAAACAGTTTCCCAACGGAATCTTTGCATGCCATTCGGACATCGACGCCGGCAAGACAATTCTGTTGAGCGACGCGGGGCCCATTCTGCGACTGGCAATTTCAGGACAGATGAAAGCATCTCAGTAAAGCACTGGCCAATCCGTACCAGCTTTCACACGGTCGATTTTTAATTGCCCTGAGCGATGCGAGACCGCCATGAAATCTGATCGCCACCAGCCTGTCCGACCGGTCGAATCTCTTCATGCCGGAGCAGTCCTCCCGAGTTTGCGGCACGAGCCATCAAGGCGAATGTCACCAGGGACAACACCAGTGCTCGATCCACAAGGTCCCCTCCTCTCCTGTCTCACTCATTCCAATTTCGAGCAAATGCCCCATCCGGAAACGGTTAGCGTCTAGGGTGTTACCGTCGAGAGTGTCACCGACTTCTTCTGCGCACGGCCGAAAAATCGAAGTCACCCTGACGCGAATATTTCTCGTCAAACTTACTTGATAAGCATCAAGTCGATCGCGACCGTTCCACCCGTCTCGTCCTCGATCGCTATCCAACGATCCGGCATTTGACGCGAAATCCGACAGGATGCGAAGAGCCTTTATTCTGTTTACAATCAGAAGGAGGTGACACGCACTGTGATTCCCGATCATCCACCCGATCATCCCCATTGATTTCTAATGTCCGCACGTTCCATTCTTGCTTTCGAGTTCCTCGCGTTGACCTTACTAATGTCGATGTCAATGACGGCGCGCGGTGACGACTTCCCGGCAATTTACAACGACGACGCGGACGTCAATGCGAGTCCTATGCCGGCGGCAGAGGCGGCGCACTCGATTCAGGTCCCGGATGGCTTCCGAGTCGATCTATTTGCGGCCGAACCCGAGGTCCAGAATCCGATTGCGATGGCGTGGGATCAGCGAGGCCGCATGTGGGTAGCGGAAAACTACACCTACTCGAACAAAACGCAGCAATTCGATCTGTCCCTTCGTGATCGCGTGTTGATTTTCACCGACACGGATAACGACGGCCGCGCAGATTCTCGCAAGGTATTCACCGATCAGGTTCAAATGTTGACGAGTGTCGAGCTAGGCCGCGGCGGCGTCTGGCTGATGTGTCCGCCTCAACTTTTATTTATTCCCGACGCCGATCAGGATGACGTTCCTGACGGACCGGCGCAAGTCATCCTGGATGGTTTCACGGTCGCCAAAAGCAACTATCACAACTTTGCGAACGGGCTGCGCTGGGGGCCCGATGGATGGCTGTACGGTCGCTGTGGCCATTCGTGCCCGGGTCGCCTAGGAATTCCCGGTACGCCCGACGAAATGCGAGTCCCGATCGACGGAGGCATGTGGCGATACCATCCCGAACAACGGCGAGTCGA
>Ga0163179_10000241_pt1 | contig 38607 bp, 71 predicted proteins | sample AtlANTMetagenome_FD_109643 | JGI IMG/M metagenome (GOLD analysis project Ga0163179, IMG submission 109643) | Marine eukaryotic phytoplankton communities from the Atlantic Ocean - Atlantic ANT 2 Metagenome | ecosystem: Environmental > Aquatic > Marine > Oceanic | place: North Atlantic Ocean... | reverse complement strand
TATAATGATAACACAACAATGATTCGTTTTGCTCCGTGGGATAAGCCGCGAAAAATCAAAGGAAAAGATGGGGCAGAGCAAAGTTTTACATCTCCTGCTTTCGGTATTTCAGTTACTAGAAATGGTAATCAAAATTATAGAATTGCTTTAGAGCCGGGGGAAGTCGAGGTTTTAAAGAAGTTAATTGAGAGGTACTTTCAAGAAGTGTTTGACGCAAAAGCCAAAGAACAAGAAGCATATCAGCGTTTTGAAAATGGCAATTCTCCTAAAGCACAAGAAAAAACAAAGAAAGCGCCAGAAAAAAGTGTAAATTCTGATGAAGATGAAGCTCCCTTTTAAGCATTAACATGCCCACACTAACACAATATAAAATGGAAGAACCAGATCAAAACCAAGTAGAAGCACCTGAAAACAAAGAAGAAATTCAAGGCGAGCTCGTCGAAGAGTCTTTAGAAGATGATTTAGGAGTTGACATTCCTGACATTCCACTCCCCTCCCTAGAAGAGTTCGAAGAGTCTTTGATTGAAGATGAATTCGAAAGTGCTTATAAATTTGCTGTAGTTGGTGTGGGACAAGGAGGTTCAAGATTAGCTGAGACGTTTTGGAAATTAGGCTATAGGCGAGTAGCAGTAATTAACACTGCAGCACAAGACCTTAAGCCAATATCTATTCCAGAAAAAAATAAGTTATTGATTGGAGGTAAAGGCGGAGCAGGAAAAGATAGAAAAGTTGCAAAAAGTCTTTTTGAAAATCAAAGAGAAGATATTCTAGATTTTCTTAAAAAAACTTTTAAAGGGGGTATTGATAGAATTTTAGTTTGTGTTGGGGCTGGAGGAGGTACGGGAGCCGGGGGCGGCCCTTTAGTAGTAGAAATCTGCCATGATTTATGTCAAACTTTTGGAGTAGAAAATTCTAGTGAAGATGCAAAGGTTGGTGCCATTTTAGCACTACCTACAAAATCTGAAGGGTCTAGAGTTAAAAATAATGCTCAGCAAACAGCAGAAGAATTAATTAAGTTTGCCACTGAAGGAACCCTCTCTCCATTAATCATTTTAGATAATGAAAGAATAAAACATTTATATCCTAAGTTATCAGTGAATAAATTTTGGAGCACTGCGAATACAAGTATTTGTTCTCTTTTTCACTTATTTAATAAAATAGCCTGTCAAGATTCTGAATATACTGCATTTGATAAAGCTGATTTAGATACGGTGATGGCTTCCGGAATAATCTCTTTTGGTGCAGTACCAGTCAAAGCAAAAGAGGGAGGGATCGAAGAGACAGATATTAGTCATGCGGTAAGAGACAATCTAAAGAAAAATATCTTAGCGAATATTGATGTGGCAACTGGAAATGTAGCAGCTTGTGTGGTTATCGGAGACAAAGATACTTTAGATGAAACACCGCAAGAAAGCTTAGAGCATGGTTTCGATCAATTAACTCGTTCGCTAGGAGATGGCTCAACCGTACATCGAGGTATTTATCACACTTCTAAAAAAGGTCTAGTGGTATATACTATCATAGGAGGCATTGAGGCTCCAGATCAGTTATTTAATAGTTGAACTCTTTAATTCTGACTATAGATGATGCGGTCGCTAGAACCGAGCTACTTGACAGACTTTATTATCTCATAAATTATGAAGGAAAATCTTTAGGGACTGATTTATTCATATCTTTAGAGGATGTAAAGAATGAAATTTATATTGATGAAGTTGACTATATAATAAAGCAATTAGCTAAAACTATTTGGTTAGATAAACTATCTTCAATTCTTTTTTCAAACCCAAGAAAAGCAATAGGCTTTGAAGCTTGGTCAAATTCCTTGCCGAGGCTTGATGGAAATGTCTTTTCTTTAGCCGGTGGAGCAGGAGGTCTTAATTACCATTTAGACAAAGATGAATTAGCTGCTTCACAAAAAGGGGAGTTGCATTTGCCAATTTTTGCCACGGCTCTTTACATAGGTCCTAAAGAGGGTATTAATGGAGGCGAGCTAATGATAAATACGAATGGAATGGATCATTTTAATTCTTATGATGGTGGGTTAATCGACATGGGAGAACGTTCTGGTTGGTTTACGGTGCCATTTAAGTATAATCGTATGGTAGTATTTGATTCAACTTTTCCCCATTTTGTCAAGCCTGTTGTAGCATTTCCAGAGAATAAACCTCGAACTACTATTGCTATAAATGTTTGGGACAGAAAACTTGGATAAATCGTCTTCTTTTGTAGAATTGTATCTTCCGGTTATTATAATCCATATATTTTATGTCCGAGAGAAAAAAGAAAATTCTTATTCATAGCAATTTTTCTAAAGCTTTTACTGGCTTTGGAAAACACAAAAAAAACTTATTAAAGTATTTGTATAAGACTGGTAAGTATGAACTTGTTGAACTGGTAAATGCAAAAAATAAAAATGCAGAAGAGCTTCAAAATACTCCGTGGAAGTCAATAGGTACATTACCTACTGACCATCAAATTTTAAAAAAAATTCAAAAAGACCAAGCTCGTATGAGAAATGCGGGGTACGGTCACGAATTAATCGATGAAATTATAAAAGAAGAAAAGCCAGATATCTATCTAGGGGTTGAAGATATTTGGGCTTTTAGCGGGTTCACCAAAAGAGCTTGGTGGAATAAGGTTGGCTGCATAATTCACACTACGTTAGACAGTTTGCCTTTGCTCCCTGAAGCTATTGAATCTGCGCCTCAAGTTAAAAATTATTTTGTTTGGGCCAGCTTTGCAGAAAAGGAGATGAAGAAGACGGGATTTAACCATGTTAAAACAATTCATGGTATCGTTGAAAACTCTCACTTTTCAAGACTTGAAGATAAAGCTAGGCAACAACTAAGAGAAAAACATAAATTAAAAGATGATTTTGTTATTGGTTTTGTTTTTAGAAACCAACTAAGAAAGAGCGTTCCTAATCTTTTAGATGGTTTTAAATTATTTACCAATAAGCATCCTAAAGTAAAAGCAAAATTATTGCTTCACACTCACTGGGGTGAAGGTTGGGACATTCAACGTTTATTAAAAGAAAAGGATATTGATAAGAACAGTATTGTAACCACTTACTTTTGCCCAATGTGTAAACAGTATCAAATAAAACCGTTCGAGGGCAATGGGATTGATTGCGGGGTTTGTTCGGCAAAAGGAGCAGCTAACACTACAAATATTAAACATGGAGTAAACGAAAAGCAATTAAATGAAATTTATAATTTAATGGATGTGTATTGTCATCCTTTTACAAGCGGAGGGCAAGAAATACCTATTCAAGAAGCTAAGCTAACAGAATTGATAACCTTAGTCACTAACTATAGTTGTGGAGAGGATTGTTGCACCAAGGAAAGTGGAGGCTTACCTCTAGCTTGGACCGAGTACAGGGAGCCGGGAACTCAATTTATCAAGGCAACTACTTCTTCTACCTCTATAGAAAAACAACTAACTAAAGTTTTTAAAATGGGAAAAGAAGAGAGGCTTAAGCTTGGTAAAAAATCAAGGCAATTTGTGATTGATAATTATTCTCCCGAAGTTGTGGGAAAAGCTTTTGAGGAATGTTTTGATTCATTGCCTTTTGTTAATTGGAATGAAATTGACTTGAATGTGCTAGAAAGGCGCAATCCCGATTATAGTCCAAATGACAATTTAGCTAACTCTGATTGGTTAATTGATATTTATAAAAATATTTTAAAAATGGAAGTTGATGCAAACGATCAAGGCCATAAGTATTGGATGGCTGAATTTGAAAAAGGAAGAGGCAAAAAAGAAATTGAAAATTATTTTAAACAAACAGCAAAGAAAGAAAATAAAGAGTTATTTAAAGTGCCTCTCAAAGATCAAATTGATTTTGATAGAAAAAAAATGAGAATTGCTTATGTTATGCCTGAACACTCAGAAGATGTTCTAATGAGCACTAGTTTACTTAAAGGGTTAAAAGAGCTTTATGGCGATTGCGATATTTATTTTTTTACTAGAGTAGAGTATTTTTCTTTGGTGGATGAATGCCCAGAGATTCATAAATTATGCGAATTCTCTGAAGAGATGGATGACTGCTTTTATTTTGAGGGCAGAGGAGATCAAGAAGGATTATTTGACCTTGCGTTTTTACCCTTCCTTGAGACTAAAAGAGTTTTAAATTATACTCACAATGGTAAAGATAAAATGGAATTAGAATTGGTATGAATGTTTTAGAGAAATATGCTTCCAACTGTGGAGTAAAAATTAGAGAGCCATTTGTTGGCACATCGTACTTCCCACTAACGGGGAGAGATTATATTATTATCGACAACAGGTCTATTTACGGGCCAAATACTTATGATTTATTTGAAGATGTCTTATCTTATATTAAACCAGTTTTAGACAAGTATAATATAGATATATATTCTTTTGCAAACAATGAAAAACTAACACTTGAAAGAACAGCACCGTTTATAGGTTTATTCAAAAAACAAGAAGCTTTTTTAATTAAAAATAGTAAGCTGGTAATTGGTTGTGATAATATTACAAACTATCAAAGTGCAGGCCTAGATGTTCCAAGCATAGGATTGTATGCTTGTTATCCATCACTTTGTACGGCGCCACTGTGGGGGAATTCACACTCATCTTTAGATAGTAATAGGTGCGGCAATTTGCCAGCTTACGGAGTTAAAGAGTCGCCTAAGACTATCAATTTTATCGAGCCAGAAAAGATAGCTAATTTGATTTTTAAAAAATTAAATTTAGAGGACAAGGTAAATCATGAAACTTTTTACATGGGAGATCATTATTCAACTAGGGTAGTAGAAGTCATTCCAGACTTTACTCCCCCTGCGGGATTTATGGAGGGAAGGGCTTTGAATTTACGCATGGATTACAATCATGATGAAAATTTGGCTATGCGTTGGCTACAAAACAGGAAGATTAATTTGCTTGTTGATAAGCCTGTTAATATTAATCTGTTAAAATATTTTAAAACTTCTATTGTTCAGTTAACTATAAACATAAATGATTCTTTTGATGAAAAATATTTTCTAGACTCTCAAGCAGCAGGAGTCCCAGTTCAAATATTTTGTGAAGATCCAGATAGAATTGAAGAATATAGGTTTAAGTATTTTGATTTTGAAGTGAATGAAAGTATCTTTAAAAAACGTAGCGATTTAGAAGAAAAAGAAGACCTTTTAAATGAAAAGACTAGTTTTTTGACGGGAAAAATCCTATTAAGTAAAGGAAAAAAATATTCATGTTTACAGGCTAAAAATGAAAAAAGAGAGTTGACAAACAAGCCTGAGCTGGTGTATGATATACCTGAGTTTTGGAAAGAACTAGATCACTACAGGTTAATCAATGAGCTATAAAAGAAACGCTGATGGACTCCTAGAAGGGGTAAAATATGAATTTAATGATGATGGTTCAGTAAACTGGCGAGCTATGATAGCGTCAGAGCATCTTTACCCGAATAAAGGTTGGTTTGAAATGAGGAATCAGCCTATGCCGCAATCAATAGAGGGGCTTGCAGACAATCAACTTTTAATTAAATTGTCTGGCATTAAGGAATTAGCAAAGCTACGTGGCTTCAATAGAGTTCATTATGAAGTTATTAAGTGTGAAATAGATCATGTTTCAGTAAAGTGTGAAATAGATTGGATTCCTAATTTTGAAAACCCTAAAGAAAGTTCAGATTTTCTTCCAGCATGTACATCATTTCAAGATTTGGCTAACGCTACAGTTCACAATACCAGTAGCTTTGCTCAAAAGTTTCTAGAGACAATTGCAGCAAATAGAGCATTTGTTCGTTGTGTTCGTAATTTTTTAAACATTCACATTGTTGGAGCTGACGAGATAGATACTTCCAATGGCAAATCATCTCCAATAAATACTTCAGACAATAAGGATAAATTGTCTCTTACTAATGTCTTAATGAATAAAGTAGGACTATCTGATGAAGATTTTAATACTTTTAAAGATATACTTCGTGGGCTATGGAAATCCTCTAAATACCAAAACGAAAACGCTGCTGATTGGGAGTCATGGGAAGATATTCCGAAAAAAGAAATTAGAAAGTTATTAGAAATATTGTGAGCGAATATAACCCGAGTGATAGAGTATGCATTGTAGTTTTTGATTCTAATGTCAAAGAATTGTATAGCACTCTTGAGGACATATCATATGAAGAAAAATCATTTACAATTTTAAATTACGATAATGATTTTGAATTAGATAAAATTGAAAGAGATATTTGTCCTAATTTATATATAACGTTTGGGGATTATACTAAATACCAAAAGCTAAACTCATCGCCTTATTCACTTAGAAGGAAATGGATAAATTTCAAAAAAGATGAGAATTTAGATTTGGTAGGTCAGGCAATTTTTGATAGGTTTAGAATCAACTGTTTTAATCCTCCCAATGACTATCCAATGATTTCTGCGGTCACTTGTGCTTACAAGAGTGGCTCAAAGATATTTAGAGTGTTTGACAGTTTAAAAGAGCAAAGTTACAAAAATTGGGAATGGGTAATCTATGATGATTCTGACGATAACGGAGAAACTTTTGAATTTTTAACATCTTTGTCGAAGTTGGACTCAAGAATAAAAGTATTTAAAAGCCACAAAAATAGTGGCAGAATTGGGCAAGTCAAAAAAAGAGCGTTTAATTTAGCCTCTGGTGATTATTTATGTGAGATAGACCATGATGACGGATTAACTAAAGATTGTTTTTTATGGCTTATTAACACTTTTGCAAAATATAAGGACGTTGGTATGGCTTATACCGATTGCGCAGAGTACATCGAATCAACAGGGGAATGCATTGACTATGGAAATGATTTCGCATTTGGGTTTGGGTCTTACCGGACTGAGATCTATAAAAATACGAAATATTTAGTTACAAATTATCCTAGGCTTAACCAGCATACAATTAGGCATATAGTTGGCGTGCCAAACCATGTTAGGTGTTGGCGCTCGTCAGTTTATCATAAAATAGGAGGGCATAATCAAAATCTTCATGTAGCTGATGATTATGAATTAATAGTTAGAACTTTTTTACATTCACGGATAGCTCATATCCCAAAGTTTGGTTATATTCAGTATGTTAATAGTGATGATTCTAATACAACAGATCTTAGGCGACCGGAAATTCAAAGGTTGGTCAGGATGATTCAAGAACACTATGATCAACAAATTCATAAAAGACTAGTTTCTTTGGGTTTGCCAGATGATTTATGGAACCCTGTTACTAATAAATCGGAAAGAGGCAGGGAAGTGCCTTATTCATTAGCGCATGGATGTATAATTTCAGATGTATGAAGAAAAATATTTTAGAAAAAACTAGATGCTATTTAGTGGGGCATATGCAATATGCAGACCCCGGGAGTTGGCGAGATCACGTTGAGTCAGAACTAAATGATAGGAATATAATTTTTTTTAATCCCTTAAAAAAACCTTTTTTAAGCGACATAGACGAAACTTCTAATACTAGAGAGTTTTTAACAGAAAAACTTTCCAAGGGAAATTTTGATTACGTTTATAACCACATGTCATCAATTCGTCGTAGTGATTTAAATTTAGTCGATAGATGTGATTTTATTATTGCTCATATAGTTCCAGAAGTAGGGTCATGGGGCTCAACCGAAGAAATTGTTTGCGCTAATCGTATGAAAAAACCAGTCTTCATTAGTATTGAAGGCGGTCGCTCAAAGATACCTTTATGGCTTGCCGGTATGTTGCCGCCATACTATTTTTTTGATAATGTGAAAAATATTGTTGACTTAATCAAAGAAATAGACGATGGTAGAAGAGCGCTCGACACAAATCGTTGGAGGCTTCTAGAAAAAAAGTATAGATAAATTAATATGTATTTAGCATTTTTAGTAATCGGATCAATAACTGTTTGGGCTATTTTAACTTTCAAAAGTGATAATCCTTGGACTTAATATGAAAACAGTAATCAATAGGGCAGCGTGTAAAAAATACACAGAGGAACTTACAAAAGAGCACTGCCCAAATATAACACAAATTTCTCCTTTTTTTCTTGACAAAATAAATAATCAAGTTAAGCTTTTAATTAAAGACTCAGTCTTTAACTTTAATAAGGAGAAACCAAAACAAAAAACTTTAAGATAATTATGAGCGAAAATACTCAAAGTAAGAAGTCGTCGGAATGGCGTGAACGTGAACTCGGAGCCCTTTGGTCACAAAAAGGTCAAAGTCGAGAATACATGACTGGCCATTTTCTTTTGGGAGATAGCAAGCAGAAGGTTGTTATTTTTAAAAACCAAAACAAAACTAATGATCGTGCTCCTGACTACGTAATCTACAAACATGTAGAGCGTGATGGTAACACATCTAACACACAAAACGTGTCAACGTCTTCTGACGGTGGCAACTCATCTGCGACAGAAGAGATACCAGAACTGTTGGCGTGATTCGTAAAGCCTCCAGAGCAGATATCCTGCCTTTCGTAAGGCTCGGAGAAAAATTTTGGTACGAGTCGGATACACATTTGTATTTCGGACGGTATAATGCTGCTCATGTTCAGCGTATGCTCGACCATGGTTTTAGTTCTAAAAAATTCCATGGTTGGGCTGCGCTTGAACAGGGAGAGGTTAAATCTGGTATAGTTTTAGTCTCTGATTCTTGTTTGTGGAATGGAGAAAGTCTTTTAAGAGAAATAGCATGGTTTTGCGCTCCAGAGGATCGAGGCTCATTAAATACAGTTAGGCTTTACAAAGAAGTGGAAAAGTTTGCGGCCAGTAACAAATATAAGTATATAATTATGGGAAGAATAAAAGGCGTTCCATCTTTTGAAAAGTTAGATAAGTTTTACAAAAAACAAGGTTTTTCAAGCCTAGAGGAGGAATATATAAAAGCATTATGATGAATATTAGTGAATTTGAGAGGACAAAACCTACGAAGACTTTTAAGTTAATTGTGGGTACAATTTCTAAGTATGAACATTTACGAGATAATCATAAAGAAATTATGGATACCAGTGATGCCGCACTGTTTAATGCTTACGATAACATCGTAAAAGAATTAAAAACAATTCAAAAAAGTTTTTTAGCAGGTGAATGATAGATTATCTTGGGAGCACTACGCCATGGGATTGGCCGAAGCCGCCTCATTAAGAAGTGAAGATCCATATGTTAAAGTTGGAGCTGTGGTTTTTCGCCATGATTGGTCTGTTGCCGGTGTGGGTTATAACGGCGCTCCTTCTGGTGTTGAAATTGACTGGTCTAATCGAGACGAACGAAGAAAGAGGGTTGTTCATGCAGAGATAAACGCTTTGCGCTATGTGCGACCAAATGAAGCCAAAGTTTTAGCTTGCACTTTATTACCTTGTAGCGCTTGTGTTCAAACGATAGCAGCCCATGGCATTAAAACTATACTTTTTGATAAAGTTTATGAGATTGATGATTTAGCATTAACTTTATGTAAAGAGTTCGGCATTGAGCTTTATTCAGTAAAAGAATTTAAATGAAGGCAATATTAGAAGTAAAAGAAAGTAATTTTAATACAGAGGATTTTTTTCCAAAGTCTTTTAACGCAACTATTAATGGGACTAATGTTTTAATTATAAAACTCAAAGGAAAAGATAAAAGTTCAAAGTTTTTTCTTGATCTTAAGAATCTTAATTTTACTGAACACGGTCTTTTGCTTGAAGGTATAATTAGCAATGAATCGTCTGTTTTAGGACGTTGTGTTTTTTATATTCGACAATGGGCTTTAATTAGAGCATTAGGAGATAGGGACCTTTAAAATGACTGGCATTTTATTATTAGGAGGGCATGGCACTCGATTATTTCCTTGTACTAAAGTTGTAAACAAACAACTACTTCCTCTGTATAATAAGCCTTTATTTTTTTACAGCCTTTCTACACTGATAAATCTAGGAGTAAACAATGTCTGTATTGTGGCTAGGCGCCAAGATTTAAATTATTATAAAAATTATTTAATAAAACCTTTTTCTGCCGCAAAAATTTCTATTACTTTTATTGCACAAGATGAGCCTTTAGGTATAGCTCACGGAATTGGCCTTTGCAAAAAATATATAAAAGATGAGTCTTATTATGTTTTGCTTGGTGACAATGTATTTGTTGGAGATGTTAAACCAATTTTCGCTCGTAGAAATGAACCTTGGATTTTGACTTCGCAAGTCGCTAACCCTAATCAATATGGAGTATTAGACTCTGCACTATGGAGAGTTATAGAAAAGCCAACAACAAACAAAGGAGATTGTGCTGTAACCGGCCTTTATCATTTACCAGTTAGTTCTTTTGAAGTTATAAACAAATTAAAACCAAGCGCCCGAGGAGAATATGAAATTGCTGATGTTATAAATTACTACATGGAAGATGATAAAATTAGAGTATTACAAACTAAAACTTACGGATTGAATTGGTTTGATTGTGGTAATTTTGACGATATCTTAGATTGTGCCGAGTTAATTAGCAGCCTTGAGCGCAGAACCGGAGTGTTGTTTGGGGATTTTGTTGCGGAACTGATAGATCAGCATAAGCAAAAAATATCTTTTAATTATGTCTCTAGTTATATAAAATTAATATCAAACAAAGATTATTTGAACAAATTTAAAAAGAGGATAAATTTATAATGTCAACTTTACTAATAGGATCGACGGGGTATATCGGCAAAATTTTTGCTGATAAGTTGGACGATTATGAAACATTGTCCTATAAAGATGTAAGCGTTCAAAGTTTGTTAAATAAGTTTACTTCTATGCAATTTGATAACATCATAAACTGTGCAGGATTTGTCGGTAGGCCAAGTGTTGATGCCGTTGAACATCATAAAGAAGAGGCAGTGTACGGAAACATAATCTTACCTTCTATTCTCGTAGAGTTTGGCAATATAATTAAAAACGTTAAAATTTTACATGTGTCTACTGGCTGTTGTTTTGATTCTACTAAGCCATTGGATGAAAGCGTTGACCCTAATTTAGATTGGAACTCTAAGTCTAAATGTAATTTTTATGCTGGAACAAAATCTATGTCAGAGAAAGTAGTCGCTAGATTTCCGCAGCATTACATTTGTAGATTAAGGATGCCATTCGACAATGAAGATGGTGATAGAAATTTAATATCAAAATTATTAAAGTATGAAAATATTTTATCAGTAAAAAATTCATTAACACATAGGGGGGAATTTGTAGATGCTTGTTTACACTTGTTAGAAAATGAATCAGAATATGGAGTTTACAATATTGTAAATTCCGGTGCCATTACTTCCCAAAAAATTCTTGAGCTTGTGGCCAAATATATTCCTCATATAGTTGAAAACACATTACACAGAGAGTTTTATACAGATATTGATGAATTTTACAAAAAAGTTAACTGTGGGCCTAGAAGCAATTGCATTTTGAGTAATAAGAAATTGGTTGATACTGGTTTTAAAATCAGAGATGTTGAAGATGCAATAGTCGATAGCCTAACAAATTGGAAATGAGATATTTGGTCACAGGTGGGCTAGGATTTATAGGTTCTCATTTTATAGAATGTTTATTGCAAGACCCTAATACTGATTATATTCTTAATATAGATAGCGGCAGTTATGCTGCTAATAAAAATTTCAGACCACAAGATTCTAAATATAATCTTCTGTTAGCAGACGTAGGAGATAAAGATAAGCTTAAAAAACTAGATGTTTCTTTTGATGTAATTGTAAACTTCGCTTCTCATTCTCATGTTGACAAATCAATATTAAACCCTAATGAATTTATAGATAATAATATTAAATCTTTTTTTAATTTTTTGGAGGTGTGCAAGCACTGGAAGAGTAAAAGTCAATTTAAAAAATTTATTCATATATCTACAGATGAAGTTTTCGGTGACCTTACTGATTCTAATGAGGAATCTTTTTCTGAGAGCAGCCAGTTTAAACCCTCCTCTGCGTATTCAGCTTCAAAGGCTACGCAAGAAATGTTTTTACATTCGGCCAGAAAGATGTATAGCTTGCCAGTTAATATTTTAAGGCTGTGTAATAATTTTGGCCCTAGACAATTTGAAGAAAAATTTATACCAACTGTAATTAAAAAAATCCTAAAGCAGCAGAAAGTCCCTGTCTATGGAAATGGAAGCCAAATTAGAGAATGGATTTATGTTAAAGATGCGTGCCAAAAAATAAAATCGGTTTGTTTAAATTTAGATGATTTTAATGACTATGGGATAGGCTCAGGAGAATGCAAGTCAAACCTAGAAGTCGTTCACGAAGTCAATAGTTTAGTTCACGGCAGTAAAACCCCTAAAATTTCTTTTATCGAAGATAGGGTTGGGCATGATCGAAAATATAAACTTGATAGCAGTAAATTTTATTTAAATTATAAAAAATTTGACAGAGGATTTAATGAAGGCTTAAAAGCAACAATACAACATTTTATTAGTGAAGAAGCATTATCACATCTTTCAAATGCCGAAGCCTAAAGGTGAATCAGATTTAATTTCTGCTATGCATATGAATTCATTTTTAAATGATGCTGCGGTTGATATGATAGATAGGCACAATTTAGACCCTCAATATAAAAATATTTATAAAAACATGATATTCAATTCTATGGAGTGCGTTCACACAAATAATTTTTTGAATTTTATTTTTGTCGAAAAAGATGTTGACAAGCCCATTTGATTGGTATAATATATGTATATCGGTTTTGTTATTGAATTATGAACACTACAGAAAATATTACAACTGATGGCGCAACTTTGCTAAGTGCGATTGAAGGGGCAAACCCCGTACAAGTGGATACTCTTTGGAGTATTCTTAAATACAAAGAGATTGGAATCTTGAGAAAGGTTAAGTGTATGAGTGATGTTCTTCGCTTGAATACTACGTCTGTAATTGACGAGTTGCCAACTGATGAAGAGGGTAGAATCTTAGATTATAAGACTCGCCACATGATTCACGACGTTCTTATCAAGAATTCTTAATAACTAAGTAAATAAAAAATAAATATGAGTAATTCTGAATCTTCAGAGAGCTCTTACATTGTAAGAGATAAGCGCGGCACCTATATGGGTGGTTATAGTTTTAAACTGGGAAAATCAAATGCTTTTGCGTGGGCTACCGAATGTGCAAAACAATCTAAAGGCGTTTTGTATTTTCGGTCTACGCAAGAAAAACCAGAAGAAGAGGTTGTAAGTTACCTTGACTTTGGCAAGAAGAGAGACTTAAAAAAGCAGACAAATAATAAGTGAACGTTAGTTTACCTATTATAGCTTATGGTGGCATGTGCCATGCTGATTTCAGCATGGCACTTGCCCGTCTTTATATCGAAGCCTTAAATAAGGGAGTTTATTCTTTTTCAAGTTCAGCCATTTCTTTTGAAAGTTTAATCTCAAGAGGTAGAAATGCTGCTGCTGCATGTGCGTTATCAACAAATGCAGATTATTTAATGTTTATAGATACAGATATAGCATTCAATCCAGAGGATGTTTTTAAATTACTTTCGCATGATAAAGATGTTGTATGCGGAACTTATCCTAAAAAATACATAAACAACGATAAAGTTGATTTCTTTTTTGATAACTTTCATAAACTAAGCGATCCTTCAGCTGTTAAAAAAGGAAACTGGAGAAATTTATGCACTGATCCTTCAACCGAAATTACCGACCTAGCTATTTCGCAGTACCATAAAGGGGACAAATTACTGGAAGTCAACTATGCCGCAACTGGTTTCATGTTAATTAAAACAAAAGTTTTTAAAAAAATTATAGAAGTCAAGCCTGAGATAAAATATAACAACGACATAGATGGATACCATAGTTATGGAGATAATTTTTATGATTTTTTCCCTGTTCAAATTAACCCATCAAGTAAAAAATACGAGAGTGAGGATTATGGATTTTGCAAATTATGGCGTTCCCTTGGAGGAAAGATATACATAGATCCAACAATAAAGTTAGGTCATTTAGGTAAATACCTTTATTCTACTGACCTGCAAAAGCAGTTTAATATGTTTACTCCTAACCATGGAAAATAAGTTCACTTTAAATAAAGCTCATATTAATCCTAGTTACAAAAAAAGAGCAATTATTGTGGATGATTTTTATGAAGATCCTCATTACGTTAGAAATTTTGCCTTAAGCCAAGAATTAAATTCTCATCCAGACTTTCATAAAGGATTTAGGAGTGAGGATAAATTTTTTGCTCCTAACATGAAAGAAGTTTTCGAGGATATTCTAGGGTTTAAGATAAAAAACTGGTACGACGGCCCTTACTGTAATGGGGTTTTTCAATTTTGCACTAAAGATGACAAATTAGTTTATCATGTAGACGGTCAAGATTGGGCTGGGGCTATATATTTAACGCCAGACGCCCCTTACGGAAGCGGAACTTCTCTTTGGGCAAGCAAACTATTAAAAGGCGTTAGAGACGCAAATGAGCCTAATTACGACCATGAAATCGTCTTTCCAGATGATCGTGGTTGTGACCCGTTTTTGAATCAAGATTTTTTTGAAAAAGTAGATGACCTTGGAAATGTATTTAATCGTTTAGTCTTATGGGATGCTAATCTGATTCATGCTGCGTCTGAGTATTTCGGTACTAATCCTTTCAATTCTAGGCTTTTTCATTTGTTCTTTTTTGATATTGAAAAATAAGCTAACTAATATAATATCACAAATGGAACTTAAAAATTTCGTCCTTAAAGCTTTAATTCTTCATTTAGAAGCTGAGAAAGCAGCGGCAAAAGTTAACCTCGATAATTATTTATATAACTCTGCTGGAATTGGTGAGCACCCTGATATTATGGAAGAGTGTTCGAAACTATTAAAGCAAATAGATGAGTCTCATTCGGCTTTAGAAACTTTAAAACAATTATATCCAGATGAATTACAGGGATGATATCCCATTATCTTTTGACGAAAATAGAACAGTTAATGCTGTAATAGAGATACCCAAAGGCAAGAATACTAAATATGAGTATTCTCCTGAGCATGAATGTTTTATTTTAGATAGATGCCTAGTTTCTTCTTTGCATTACCCTATAAATTACGGCTTTATACCTCAAACAATCGCTGAAGACGGCGACGCTCTTGATGTTCTTATTTACAATCATGATCCGATTGATAGAGGCGTCGTTGTAAAATGCAGACCTCTTGGAGTTTTGAAGTTTTTAGATAAAGGAGTTCAAGACGATAAAATATTGGCAGTATCCGATCATTCCCCCATCGACAAATATAATTGTTTAAATGATATAGAAGAATCTAATTTAAAAATATATAAACATTTTTTTAGAATATATAAAGAAGATATTAAAGGCCAAGTTGAAGTTGGTGACTGGCAAAATGGAAATAAAGCCCTAGAAAAAATAACTGCTGCCCATAAAGCTTGGAGATTTACTATAAATAGATAGATATGAATAAGGTCATACAAAATGCAGGTTTAAGCTATGTTCCACCTGTAACCCCAAAAAGGCACCAATCAATTGAAGATAAGTTTCCTATTATTAATCCCAATATGGATAATGAAAAATGGAAAGAAAAATTTGTGTCTTCAGGAATTAAATGTAAAGAGTATGATTTATGTATTGACGAATTGGGGCATAAAGGTTTCAGCAATATATTTACCGGCCACTTATTAACAAAAGAATTTTGCGAACAAGCTATTGGTTTAGCTGAATATAAAAACATTTGGACAACAGATAGACATGAAAATTATCCAACTACAGATGTTTTGATCGGAGATTTAGGCTTGGATGATATTTACGAGTCAAATGTTTTAAGAAAGTATATATATCCGGCGGCAAAGTATATGTGGAAATTAGAAGGAAGCGAATGGGATGCAGAAAAACTTAAATCTGAAACTTTTTTGGTTAAGTATAGGCCAGAAGCTCAAGCTCATTTATCATTGCACCATGATTCTTCTCAATATACTTGTGTTGCAGCTTTAAACGAAGAGTTTGAAGGAGGAGGCACATTTTTTCATAGGCAACAAATTGTTTCAAAAGGAGGAACTGGCAGTTTTACTTTGCACCCCGGCCAAATGACTCATAGACACGGAGCAAAGCCAGTTACAAGTGGCGTGAGATATGTTTTGATTTCTTTTGTAAATCCTTTGACGGAAGTTGGAAATTACAAAGTAAGTGTAAAAGAATATTAGAATGATTAACAAATATATATTAGGGGGGTGCGCAGCTGCTATACTAATAGCAAGTATAACAGCATATACTTTTTATAAACAAAATTTAAAATTGCGAGATGAAAATCAACTAAATAAAGTTCAAATTGAAAATTATAACTCCCAAATATCTGATTTAAAAAAGTCTTTTGACAATGCACAAAAAGACATTGACAGACTAAACCAATTAAACAATAATATAACAGCAACAGCAAATAAAAGAAAGGAAGATTTAGATAAGGTTTTAAGAACTCATGATTTAGAGAAGATAGCAGAGAGAAAAGCCTCTTTAATGGAACGCTTAATAAACAGGGCTAGTGATAAAACAATGTCTATTTTTGAAAAGCTTAGCGATCCTCAAGTTACTTACACCAATAAAATAGATTTTGGCACATCATCTTTAGAAAAGAAATGAAAAAATTTTTAATAATATTTTTAGGATTATTGATTGTTGGTTGCGCGTCAACCAAACCTCTATACAAAGACAATCAAGCTCAACAAATCAGGCCTCCCTTGCCAGCACAACTAGACTTAAGGAAAATTGACTGGAAGTTTTTTAACGCAAACTCAAATACTTGGTTTGCTTTAGACAATGAAAACTATTTAAATCTTTCTAAAAATATGGTTGACATGGCTGAGTATATACAAAAGTTGCGGATTGTTATCCAAACTTATGAAACAAACAATGTCACGGTCAAAACAAATTCAGATTGACGATATATTTGCAATCGTATATTATTTAAACCAGACGGTCGAAATCCATTTTGTTTGTGAAAAGCTAACTTATATTAGCGCCGCTCAGAAGTTGTTAAAATATTTAGAGTCAGAAGCTTTTATTACAACTGAGCCAATCAAATTGATTTGTCTACCAGCAATAACTAAATGATAAAAAATAACTTAAAATCAAAAGTAAAAGAGCTTAACTCAGAATATAATCAAAACAAGCCATATCCTCATTTGGTATTCGATGATCTTTTAGATGAAAGCGTTATGCAACTCGCAGCAAGGGAAAGCAAGTTTTATACTGAAGATCACATAAGAAGGCCTAATAATGTTAGTGAGATGGAAAGGGTAAGTCATAATGACCAAACAAAAAAACATTCTGTAGATCGCACCTCAGCCCTTCCTGCTGTTTTAGCTTCTGTTATCGAATATTTAAATGGAGATGAGTTTATCGGTTTTATAAGAAATTTGACAAACATGCACTCCTTAATTCCCGATCCCACTCTGGCTGGAGGAGGTTTGCATTTTACTGAGGCAGGTGGAAAATTAGGAATTCATCATGATTTTAATTATCTAGATGAGACAATGGTTTTTGGAAATGAAAACGTTAAAAATCTTATACGATCTGTTGGAGGTACGTTGTATAGAAAATGTAATTTAATTTTATTTTTAAATGAAGATTGGCAGGATGAGTGGGGTGGAGGTTTAGAGCTTTGGAATCCAGATTTAACTTCCCGTGCTCATTTAATTATGCCTAAATTAAATAGAGCAGTATTATTTAATATTGAAAACGCTCCACATGGACACCCTCACCCATTAATGTGCCCATCTAATGAATGCAGAAGAACTATAGCTTTATATTATTATGATAGAGTTCCAGTAACTAACAGGTTATATAATCGCGCCCACTGGAAGTATGGACAAGAATTGTTATGAAGATAGCCATAGTCAGTGGAGGCTTTGATCCAATACATGTAGGCCATATTGAGCTTATGAATAGAGCGAAGGCCATAGCCGAAGGCCTTGTTGTAATAATTAATAATGATGACTTCTTACAAAGAAAAAAAGGTAAAGTTTTTATGCCGTTTTTTGAACGTAAAATAATTATCGAAAATATTCGAAGCGTAGATTTGGCAATAAAAAGTATTGACAAAGACCAGACAGTTTGCGATACTTTACGCAAGTTAGCGAGCATGAGAACTTTATTAAATGGCAATCCTTGGGAAGAATTACTATTTTGTAATGGAGGAGACAGAACTAACGGAGAAAATACTCCAGAACATGAATTATGTAAAGATTTAGGAATTACGACCGTCTATGGATTGGGCGACAAAATTCAAAGTAGTAGTTGGTTGACAAGAGATAAACGTGGCTAGAATTTATATAGAATCTCGCACCACTTCTACGCGAGTCGCATGTAAGATAGTTGCTTTCGACACGGAGAACTTACGTGAATCTTTTTTAGAAATGAAGGATTTGTCTGATGAAGAAATAAAAAAATATCTTGAAGAAAATAATGGCAATATTCATTTTAAGTGCGCACATAATGACGAAACAGGAGATTTAGATAGTATTATGTCAGAGGGGATCTTTGAAGATACTGTAGAATACACAAAGCACAGATGGGAAGAATCTCCAGATGAAGAAATTAGCATATTCTCTTCAAATAAAGATTGGGATGGGCAAAAATATTGGTTAAACACAGCTCCAGTTCCTTATGATGTGTACCTTAAAGGGACTGATAATAACGAAGATTTAAATAATATTATGGAAAACTTTCTTAATACTCTTAACTTATATTCTTTTAGCGAAAAATGAACAAAAAAACGCCAAATAAAACACACTTACGCGAGAGACTAATTGCTTCTACTCTCTATATGCCAGAAGAAGAAATAGTGGAGAAAAGAGATGGAACTTCTATGTTGTTAATATTCAGTATTGTATTGAATGTTTTTTTTGTAAGCATTTTAATTATGAATACAATTTCGCCAAATAAAACTATCACGCGAAATCAAGAACAAAAGCTAGATGTTGCAATAGAAAGAATGACGGAAGTAACAGATTTTATCAAATTAAATGGCGGCTAATAATTCATGTTTTATATTTGATGTTGACGGCACACTTACTGATGCTCGTCAACCAATGGATGCCGAGTTTGAATCATTTTTTAAATCTTGGATGCAAGATAAAAGTGTTTATTTAGTTTCTGGCAGTGATTTAGAAAAAATAAAAGAACAAGTTCCCGAAAATATTTTATTAAAATGTAAAGGTATATTTTCTTGCATGGGCAACGAGTATTGGAAGGACGGCGAGTTAGTTTACCAAAAAGAATTTGAACTTGATGATGATGCTCTTAAATGGTTAAGTTCTAAAATTGATAATTCTGAATTTGGTTATAGAAAGCCTCCTCATTTTGAATTTAGGTTTGGGAGTATTAACTTTAGTGTGGTGGGCAGAGGAGCGTCTAAATATTTGCGTGATTTCTATTATGTTTGGGATGAAACAAACAAAGAAAGAGAAAAGATAGCACAAGCATTTAATAAAAGATTTAAAAAGAAATATTCAGTTGAAGCATTGCTTGGAGGGCAAATTTCACTTGATATTCAAAAAATAGGAAGCGATAAAGGTCAAGTGCTTGAACACTTAAAATACGATACTACAATATTTTTTGGGGATAGGTGCTACGAAGGAGGTAATGACTTTGCTTTAGCTAAAAAGTGTAATACTTATTGGCAAGTAGAGGGATGGCAAAACACTAAACTTATCATAGAAAAAAACTACAAATGAATAAACAACAAATAATTAGATGGTGGATTATAATATTTTTTTTAATTATAGGCAACTGTATTTTGGCCGCTAAATATTTAGTATGACATACAAAGAGCTTTTATTTAAGATGGCAAAGAGGGGTATGCTTACTCTTTCTAATAACAAAGATGGTCGAGGTTTATTTTGGGTTGGAATGAATAATTTAGAAGCCCTTGAAAAAGAGTTTGATTGGAAAGATTTTGAAGGAGAAGATCCCCCCGACAAAGAATATTATATAAACAAACAAGGAAAAAAACAAGAGAAGCACAAAAATTACAAATACGATCAACATCTCTTCAAAAGTGAATAAAAAAACGCCAAATAATTTTCATCCACGCGAGGCTTTAATTATGAAAGAAAAAACGCCAAATAGATTTATTGCACGCGAGATAAAATCAGTAGACGAAAGTTTTATCCCTTATACAATAGAAAGTTTCATTGAAGCAATGAACAACGGTGTATATTATATAGACTATCAAATATGATTATCAAAGCCAGAGTGATGACCAAACCCAAGGCAAATACCTGCGATCCCCAAGGTGCTGTCGTTCAGAAAAATTTAGAAGGCATGGGTATCAAGCATTTAAAAAGAGTAAGCGTAGGTAGATATATTGAAGTTCAAGTGGAGGATGCGCCAGACGAAGAAATTAAATCCAATGTGCAAGAAGCGATAGATAAATTATTATATAATTCTATCATAGAAGATTACGAGGTTATTTATGAATGAAAAAACGCCAAATAAAAAAATATCGCGAGATAAAATATTAAATATATTAAATAAAATACATAAAGGGCGAAATCAAATAAATTTTGACTCTGAAAGTGCGAGGATGACTTTGGCAGAAATAATCGCATCAGAGCTTGAATTATGAACAAAAAAACGCCAAATAAAATTTTATTAGCGGCAATTTTACTATTGGGTTCAACAATATTATTACACGCGAGAAATATAGACCCTGACGTTGAAATCAAAATAAATGGCTTGGTTTGCTCTAGTTGTGCTATTGGAATTAAAAATAATTTTAAAAAAACTAAATTGATTAAAGAAATTAAATTCGACACAAAAAAACAGATATGTCTTGTTGAATATATTAGCGTAGAAATACATCCCAGCGAGATAAGAAGATTAGTTAAAAATGCTGGTTATGAAGTTAATTCGATTAAATGGTTAAAGAAAAAAGAACCAAACAGATATAATAAACCTTAATGTGTAAAAACAAATACTGTTTCGACGATACTTGCAAAGGAGAATGCGAAAGCAAAAATAAAACAAAATGACTAGGAACCTCGACTGTCAAACAAAGCAGGGGCGCAAATTTATTGCAGCACAACATGACACCACTAATATTTTAAAAAAATTATTTAAAAATTTTGATTTCCTTCATACGTCTGAAGATTCTCAAGAAGAAGATTGCTACATATATTACAATAAGAAGTTAAGTGGAGTTGCTGAGATTAAATGTCGCCCATACATAAATAGGAGAGACAAGATTCCCTACAAGTTGGAGACAATTAAACAAAGATACAACAATGAGTATTTAATTACCAAAACAAAAATTGACAATTTGAGATCAATTAGTCTCGCCAAAAAAATCCCATCATTCGTTTTCCTTAACTTACCATCTGAAAAAAAGATAGTTCGATTTAAGATTACTGACGATAATGGCAAGTGGACTATACCAGTTCAGTCGCGCATGACTCGCACTATGTATAGTTGCAATGACTACAAAGGAACAACCGAGAGAGAAAATGCTTTTTTGCCGCTGAATAGTGATGCGGTAAAGGTCATAAACTATTGACAATCAGTAGCCAAAAATTTTTTTTCACTTTTTGCAAAAAAAGGGGTTGACGATGTTAATTTCAAGTGATAAGATTATCTCGTTGCTATGATAACCAAATCAGTTGATACAAAATCGTTGAAGCAGTCTGAGGACTTTACTTCTTATTCATTCGGCATTAAAGAGAGTGGCTTGGCCCATATCTTCAATGTCCTTCGCAATCAATTATACTCTGATAAGATTCTTGCAGTTATTCGTGAGTATAGTGCAAATGCCTTGGACGCTCATGCCGAATTTGGAAACCAAAACATTCCAATCCAAGTTACGCTACCAACAAAGTTAAATTTAAATTTTGAGGTTCGTGATTTTGGTAGAGGTTTGACCGAGCGAGAGATTGGCGAAATCTACGCTATGTATGGTGAAAGCACCAAGAGGGGAACCAATGAGCAGATTGGTCAACTTGGGTTGGGTTCAAAAAGTGGATTTGCTTACGGTGATAATTTTGTTATTACATCGTGGATAAATGGTAAGAAAACTGTTTATAATGCTTTCCTTGATCCCTCTAAAGTAGGTCGCATTGCCAAGATGGAGCAAGTAGGCTCATCTGAGCCGCAAGGCATCCAGATTTCCATTCCTGTTTCGGTTGATGATGTAGACGCATTTAGAGAAAAGTCATTTAGCCTTTATGAAAGATTTGCGGTTACTCCAGAAATTGTTGGTGTTAGTTCAGAAGAATTAGAATCTAATTTCAACCCTAAAAAGATTCTAATTGAAGCTAAAGATAAGAGTTGGCAGATCACGAATAATGTTCGATATAGTAGCGTTGGCTCATTTGTGGTTATGGGTAATATCGCATATCCTCTTGAGCGGAGTTCTTTGAACCTGAGTTATGGAGATACCCGTGTTCAAATGCTAGATTCTTGTGGTGTAATTTTAAATGTGCCGATTGGAGAGGTAGAAGTTGCCGCAAGTCGTGAGGCATTGCAATATACCGATAGCACCAAGGCAGCAATTCTGAAAAGACTTGACAAAGTTTTGTCTGATTTACCCAAGATTCTTTCTGAGAGTTTTGATAATTGTAAAACATTATGGGAGGCAAAGAATTTATTTGCCAGCACATTCTCTCATGGAGGTTTCGGATATGCTTTGAGTAATATTGTAAAAAAGAATAGTATTGTCTGGAATGGGAAAACTTTATCTAATATATGGTTTGATTTTTCTAACAATAAAGCCAAAGGCGCATCATGCCATATTTATGGTAAACCAAATTATTTCAATAGTTACAATTCAAAAGGTAAACGTGTAAAAAGCGGAATTGATAACAAGCTAACAGCACAACCAGACAAGAAAATTTTAATCGTAGAGAACGATTTGAATTTGGAAAGAGGTAAGTTCAATCGCATCACTCCACTCTTGGAGGATTATGATGGTCGCCCATCAGATATGAAGAAGTATGATGCGGTTTATCTTGTTGATTTTGGGCCAAATAAAGATCAAGTCATTAAAGATTTGAATTTTGACGCACCAATGACAAAAATTTCCGAGTTAGAACCAGTTAAATTAACTACAATTTATCCTCGTTCCGCTACTGCAAATATTAATTCTCACGGTGTTACCGCTGACAAGAAAAAGCATCAAAGTCTTGAATTTACTTTTGATTATAGTTGTAACAAAGGTTCGTATGAGAATCAAAGGAGTGCGTTCTTCAAGGCTGAAGCAGTTAATTTGAATGAAATCAAGGACGGTATTTATATTGAGCTTGACAGATTTTGGGTTGACTTTGACGCAAGTAATCGAGAAGCGCATCCTCATGCCATCAAATCTTTCCTTGAAAATCTAAACAAGCACCTTGGGATTTCAATGCCCAAAGTTTATGCCTTCAAATCTAAATCGGTGCATAAGGTTCAAAACAAGAAGAACTGGATAACTTTGGCTGAGTGGGGTTACAAGCAAATGCTTGATTTTATTAAGAACAATAATACTGGACAGTTGATAAAAGATATTGAGCATCTTAAAGCGCATTATCAATATGTTCGTCAGCAAGACCTTGAAATTATTGATCTAGTAAATCAAAGGCGTGATTTTGGCAGACAAGATGATAAGAGTAATAATTTTGAAAAATATTTAGAAAAAATTGTTGTTGAGGACTCGCTGATGAAAAAGTATTTGAACGCTTGGAATGATATGCGTCCAAGTAAAGATCAAGAAAAGCAGTTGGAGCTTTTGAGTAATGTTGATGGAGGTTCTTATCGTGAGTTAAATATTGATTTAGCTTCACGCATTGAGAAATTAGATTTTAATCCTACTCACAATTTGTTTCACTTGGTTGATCAAGTTATGAAACAATACGATTTATTATCAGCGGTAGAATACCATACCTACAATACGAAAAAGATAGAAAAATTGTGGACAAAAATTGTTGAATACGTTAATTTAATTGACGTAACAGTCGTGAGCAAAAAGAACAAGTAAGTGTAAATTATTGAATAAAGACATGATACCATATATCCTGACAAACGGAAGTCTAACGGTTATTCTTAATGGCAAATCGTTGACTATGAATGGAGATAATCCCTCGTTTCGTGCCGCTACTGATGCGTTACAAGCGGAGGATTATGAGAGAGTCGAACAGTTGTTCGATACAAGCAAAGCAGTTGCAGATTATTCAGAAGGCAATGTTTCTGTAAAAGATGGACTGGTTTATTATAAAGGTGAGGAGGTTCACAATTATTGCGTGGATAAAATTCTTCACTTCATGGTTGAAGAATTGCCGTTCAAGCCACTTGTCAGGTTTTTCGACAAGTTAATGAGCAATCCTTCTCGTAGGGCTACACATGAGTTGTATAGTTTCCTTGAGCATAAAGCGATGCCGATTACGCCCGATGGTAATTTTTTGGCATACAAGGCAGTTAAAGACGATTATACCGATTGGTATAGCGGCAAATTCAATAACAAAGTTGGTGAGACTTTGGAAATGGTTCGCAACAATGTTTGCGATGACGCTCAAGTAGGTTGCTCACATGGTTTCCATGCTGGTAGTTTAGATTACGCTGAATCATTCGGTAGCGGAGGTCACTTGATGGTTGTCGAAATTGACCCTCAAGACGTAGTTTCGGTTCCTAATGACTGCGATTGTCAGAAGTTGAGAACGTGCAAATATAAAGTAGTCGATCACTTTAAGACGAAGATGCCCGATACTATTTGCGATGAGTATTACGATGATTCAGATGATTCGGAATATGACAAAGAAAGTTACGATGCTGGTTTCGATGCAGCATATAAACAGATCGTAGGAGGTTTAGAATAAATTTCCCCCATATCAAAGCATAGCAACAAATGGGGAGTGCGCGAAAGCGCACTCTCCAAACTTTGCAAAGAAAAAATAATTTAAAATTTAATTAAAATATGAACCAATTTGAAATGAAAGAATTACTTTACGGTGAACATCCATCAACGGTTACAGCCTCACCACAAACTTCAATTGACCACATAAAGTCAATCGTATTTTGGGAAACAAATACAGAGGTTAAGAGGAATACAGATATTCCTGACTCGCAAAAGATCGCAAAAACTAACACGCATGATTTCCCAGAAGGAGTGACAGTAAGAACTAATAACATGAAGAATGGCACTATTACTGTTTATTTTCATGGAGAAAAAATTAAAAGGAGTCATTGGACTTATCATTCGTCAAAATTAATTATTAGTTTTCCAAGAGTTTTTAATCACGGTAATATTAAAAACAATTTTACTTTCAATGGTGAATTACCAAAAGGTATGACGTTTAATTACATGGGTAATATATTGGAATATATTAAACATGAAGCAAAAAAAATGTATGGTAAAATTAGTTGAAATTGAATTTAATTAAAGTATTATCAATATAATGGGTATGTTTGATACAGTCGAGGTTCATCGTAAGTTGCCGCTAAAGGCAAATGATGAAGTAAGTTCCAAGGATATTGCTGCTTTAAATAAAAAGTTTTCTTGGAAGAAAATGGAGTTCCAAACGAAGTCATTAAATTCTTGCATGGAACACTTCAAGATAGCAGTAAATGGGAAGTTATACATTCAAAGGCAGAAATATAAGGAAGCAGACCCTAAAAAGTATCGAAGTAAGAAATCATGGGCAGACGTTCCATTTTTGGAGCCAGACGGCAAGCCTTGGTTTGAGCCAGCACCAAAAGTCCCTACTTCATTGATATTTTACACTAATGTCGAATTACGCAAAGAGAAAGAATATTGGATTGAATTTGAAGCTATTTTTCTTCAAGGTAAGTTGCATGAGATTAAACTAATATCACTTGAACAAATTAAACCACAAGAAGTAGTTGAAACAAAACCTATTCCAGAAAAACTACTCAAAAAATTATTTAAAAAAATTATTAAATTTGAACAAAATTTCATACAATGGCAGAAAAAAGTATTACTAGGAAACAAGTGGTAGATTTGCGAAATATTCTGGAGAATCATTTAATTCCATTCGTAAATATTGTCAATGAATGTTGCGAAGTATTTGAAGGCGAATACGAAGATTATATTGGAGAGTGGTTTTTTACTCCAAACTCAGGATTAGGCGAAAAAATGCCGATAGAGTTCATGCAAACAGACAAAGGTAGATCAAAAATTTTAGAACTTTTAAGGTTCATAGAAATAGACGAAGCAGATTTAATTTAAAAAAACATGGCAGGTAAAAAAACATCATCAAACAGGTCGCTAAACGAAAAAATTAACCTTAAAGGTCGTCATGCGAAGAATAAGTCGTCAGCACAAAAGCGTAGTAAAAACTATCAGAAACCGTATAGAGGTCAAGGACGATGAAATTTGACATACCAATCCACTACGACATACCTAATCAAAATGAGGTTGTTGTTAGAGCAAATATTCCTAATAGCAAAGTGAAGGAAATTGTTCAAGAATTCTTTAATAAAAAAGACTACAATCAAAGACGCAAATGGTTGAAGAAAAATTTAGATGAAATTAACTTAAATACTATATGAATGTAAAACTCATATCACTTACACAACCGCATGATGACAACATGAGTTGTGAAGATTTAATTGCTTATTGCGCTAGAGTTAGTAATCCATCTAATCAGAATAATACTGCTACTGCACCAAAACTGTTAGGTTATTTAATTAAACATAAACATTGGTCGCCATTTGAGATGGCAAGTATGACGCTTGAAATTAAAACGAGTCGAGCGATTGCTGCTCAAATTTTGCGGCATCGTAGTTTTAGTTTTCAAGAATTTAGTCAGCGATATTCTGTCGCTCAAGAGTTGGAAAAAATTGAGTTTAGAAAGCAAGCAGAAAAAAATAGGCAAAGTAGTACCGATACTTTTAGTGATGGTTTATTTTTAGCAAAAGTTCGTGAACATTTAGGTAGATCGGTTTCGCTATACAATGAGGCAATTAAACTTGGAGTAGCAAAAGAGTCAGCAAGATTATTATTACCACTTACAACGGAGACTACAATGTATATGAGTGGAACTATTAGATCATGGGTTCATTATATTGATTTACGTTCTCAAGAAGATACACAAAAAGAACATCGCGATATTGCAAATGCTTGCAAGGAAATTTTTATTGAAAATTTTCCAAACATTTCTCTTGCATTGAAGTGGAAACAAGCGTAAATTATTATTGTGAACTATACTTATGGATTAGTCTGTATATCCGAAAAGCTCAAAGCTGAAAACAAAGATTGGGGCTTTAAGACCATGACTCGCAAAGGGTTTTTGGATTGGCGTAAGAAATGCGCCGATGGCAAATGCAACTTTACTGCTGAGTATTTATTGGAAGAACGTATTATACATAATATTCGTTTGACTCAGCGTATTCTTAATCATTGTGCAGCAAATGATATATTTCATTATCGACTTTCATCAAAGTTGTTCCCGTTGGTAACGGACACAACTTTGAATCTGTCAATAGATAATTTCACAAATTATTCTGATATATTAGTTGAACTCAAACAAATCGGAAAAATTGCAAAAAAGCATGGTATTACAATTTCAATACATCCAGACCAATTCAACGTATTAGCAAGTAAACGTCCCGATGTAGTTCAAAAAACTATTGCCGAATTAAACTTTCATGCTCGTATCATGGATTACATTGGTTTACCACAAGATTATTCTGCACCAATAAATATTCATCCAAGCACCAGCACAAACGAACCGACCAAAGAAAACTTGCGTGAAATAGTTGATAGATTTTATGAAGCATTTAAACAATGCAGTAAAGGAGTGCAAAAGCGACTTGTCGTGGAAAACGAAGATAAAGGATGTTGGAATTGCGGTAATTTATTTATGTATTTTCATAATTATTGTGGCACTCAGCATGGGCATTTTTTCCCTCTTACTTATGATAACTTACACGATTACTGCAATCCAACGGTTTTTGAAAATCAAACAGTAACACAAGAACAAAATGTAAGTGCGTTTGCTGGAACGTGGAAGAAGAATGTTCCCGTATTCCATTTTAGTTGGGGCAAAGAAGAAAACATTCGTAGTCATTCTGATTATGCAGCCGAAAATATTCCTAATTACAATACCGAAATCACTTGGGAGATAGAGTTGAAGGCAAAAGATTATGCGATTGAATATTTAATTGATGGCACTCTCGCCCCAAAAACTATTGAAGAAGCACCAAAGATAGCCAAAAAGGTTGTTAAAAAGCCCAAAAGAGTAGTCAAGCCAAAATCGCAGCCAAAAAAAGAAGAACCGAAAGAAATTTTAAATAATTTAGAAAAAAATGACAAACAGGATGCGGTTTATACGGCATATAATCATGTTTATGGAATAAATACATAATTTTTTTGTGTATATTATATCACCATGAACAAAGATAAGTTAACGAGCGAATTGGATTCTGTTTATTCTGAATTAATAGCATTAACTGATGCAGCAAATGAATTGCATCATTTTGCAGCAAAATTGTCTAAATGCGTCTACGAAGTGAATAAAAGAATAGATAACCTTGATTTTCCAAAAAAATCTTCACAAAAAAAGAAAAATGGTTGACAACATAAATAGTGCTTGGTAGCATACATATATGAGTTTAAATTTGCTCTCAAGGCCAAAAGGCACTACTCACGCACGAATCAAGTGCGACCAAGGCAAAGCAGAAGTTGCAATAAAAGATTTTGATTGTTTTCAAGGTGTTTCTGGACTCGTTACATTTTTGCGTGAAACACGCAAAGGATACGAAGAATTAGGAACAATGGATTTTGATGGCATTTGGCCTATACAAGAAGAAAAGTAAATATGAAATATTTGTTAGCCGCGATTCTATTCACTACTGGTTGCACTCAAATAAAATATAAGCATCACGATTATATTAATTACCGTTATTACGTCATGGATGTAAACGGAACTGAACCTGACGCTTCGTTTGAAGATCAAAACGATGCACAAAAATACGTTGATAGATTTAAGGAGTTTCACGAATACCGTATTGTTAAAGCACAAAGCTACACAAATACAAAAGAAGAATAAGTAACTTTAAAAGTTACTTTTAAACAATTAATCAAATAGTTATGAGTTATGAGAAAGAAAAAAATACGCAAGCACATTCCTTGGAATACGGGAGAAAGAGTTCACCTACCCAAAAAGGGTAAAGGCTCATATAATCGAAGTAAAAAAAATGATCGGCAAGATAAAGATACTAGAGAGTAGCAAAAAAGAAATATTGCGTCCAAAGTTATCCGCTGATGATGTTCAGTTGCATTTTTCGGGCTTGCATGAGCATAGGCTAACAATAAGTGATAAGAAAAAATTTATTGTCGCGATAAATAGCGTGACGATTGAAGCTGATTCATTATTAATTATTGCTAATATTCGCAAAGAAGATGAAGCTGAAAGCGGATTCTCAAATTTCTCAGATGTAGAATTTCGTTTTTATCCGAAAATATGAAAAAAGTTGAAATAATTGTTGACGAGCATGATATTGCCATGCTAGAGTTACTTCACGACGAGATCGCACCTCTTGGAACAGAGGAAGCTACCTTGTTAAAAGTTTTAAATCAAATTGTTGCTAAAAATGATACAGACAGAAAAGGTTGAGAGGTTCTTTGATTCAATTAAAGAAAAGGATATTGCTACATATAATGATTATTGGGGCGAATTAAAGCCACAATCGCAAGGTGCGATATTTCGCAGATATTTGTTTGCGTTTATGTCAGTCCATACAAGTTGGAAAAACAACTGTAAAGGATATAATGCAATCAAACAATTCAGCAAATGGCAATACGAGGACGAACCGCAAATGCGACTCTGGAATTATGATACGGACGATCTATTCAGACGCATCAAAGACACAAGGGTTGGTATGCAGAATAATCGAACTAATTATATCGGCAAGTTTTCTGATGCTTTTTGGGGCAATCCTAGTGACTACCTCGCTCGTAATACTGATGAAGGATGGACTGAGTGGCGTGATAGGCTTGCCAAAGGCATTCTTGGGTTGGGCAAAGCGAAAACTTCGTTCGCAATCGAAATGATGTTTCCACTTGAAGCTCAAGTTGTTTGCATGGATACTCATTTGTTCCAAGTTTATGGTTTAAATCAAAGTAAAAATGCCAAGTTATACAACGATATTGAGGCAGATTGGCTACAACGAAGTGCAGATCGTGAGATTGCGCCTTACATGGCACGTTGCTTATATTGGGACAAGAACCAAAATCGCAAAAATTCTCGCTACTGGAGCAAAGTGTTAGAAGCCTAATGTGTTTCCCAATAGGAGTAAAAATGAAAAGAAATACTTGGACAATAGAAAAGCGCAAGCGTCAAACAGAAATCTTTGTGACTAATCTTGAAACCGAATCTATTTTTATTGGCGAAGGTTATGATAAAAAAAAATATCAGCGTTCAATGGAATTAGCTAAAGTAATTTGTGAAGCATTAAATAATCACGAAGCAAAAAAACATCCTCAGTTAATTACTTAAAGAAATGAATACATACGAAGGCATCCGACTAGCACAATGGGCGGCTCGACATTATGCAAATTCACTTGCAGAGAAGTCGAAGAAGCGTATCTCTAAAAAAATGTCCAAGCAAGACAAGGAATATTACAAATCTCAAGCAGCCAAATATGGTCAAGCAGCATCAATTTTATTGGATGTTGTGAATAATTGGGACGATGTTCACGATTACTAAAACATGATGATTAAAAATTATTTAAAATTTCAAAATGGCAATTCCCGTGATATAATTACATGGGTATTTTGCGAGGATTGCTTTCAGCATGATGACGCAAAACGAGAGATTCCAAACTACATGACAGAAGAAGTTGATGTAGTAAAAGTAGATTCTGATTTTAATGGCCCGATTATCAAATTTAATTGCCAGAGGTGTAAAGATGCTAAACGCCCTTGGAGGAACAAACAATCTCGCGTGGAGATTACAGCAAATGAATTCAAAGCGCATCCGTTTTTAGATCCTGACTACGAACCATCTGATAATCCCACAAGTTTTCAAGAGCAATTGGACTTAGATAACTTTTTAAATGAAGAAAAATAAAAAAGTAAAGTATGTTTCTAAACTCACCAGAGTTATGGATGAAGGCGAATACGATCAATCCATCGCCAACAAACACAATTTGATCTCCTCGAAAGCGACTAATCGTTTGAATGAATTACATGACGATGATTGCCCAAGAGTGAGAGAGTTGGGGCATATAATAGATATGTTTGTTAATACGATAGCGGCTGGAAAAAGTTGCATGAGTCGCAGAAGATTAGTTAAGATTGGTTTTGAGATTTTAAATCAAAGAGATAAAGCCACAAATAATACTCGAAAACACATGAGTTTAGATTATTAACTAATATGGGAAAAGGAGATAAACCTAGAAATTGTTTCTCGTCAGAATTTAAAAAAAATTTTGATGAAATAGACTGGAAAAAGCCAGCAAAAAAATACAATAACTTTAGAGCAGTAGCGACTACTGACCAAGACGATACAGCAAATGGCTCATTTAATACAACTGACAGACCAGAACACTAATCAAGAAATATTATTTAATCTTGACACGGTTGTTTCAATCGAAAGAGCAGCAGGGCAAACGGTAATTACAACCCGTTGGGGTAGACAACAAGTGCAAGAGTCGCTCGACTACATTTTAGCAAAAGCAAAGGAAAATTCAGTAACAGTCGCAGCAGGAGATATTTAACATGGAATTAGTAGAATCACATACAAGACAAGATGCCGATTTAGGAGGCACATTTATTTCAGAAAAAGAAGTAACACTTAACTTTAAGGGAGACGATTTAAAATATTTGCACGACATATATCACGGTACAAGATGCCAATATACAGAAGAACAAATTGAAACCTTGAACGAGTTATTGGGGCATATATTAGAAAATGTGAGTAGATATGATTTAATTTAATATATGGATAAAAAACGAAAACTTTTAATAGCAAAAGTTTTAAAGCTATTTAATGAGAACTTACTTTTAATTTTAGTGCTTTTAGGGTTTGTTCTAACCGTAGGATTAATCATTTCACTTATTCATTACATTGTAGTACATCATGTCTAAACAACAATACGCCGCAAAATATAGAATAAAAGGTTCAAAAAATTGGAGTAATATCTATTTTTGGGCTAACAATGACGAAGAAGCGAAGCAAGAATGGGAAAAAAGTTTTAAATACGAGTGGAGCAGCATGGAATATGCGTTGGAAAAAATTGAAAAAAAGTCTGAAAAAGATGTTGACTCAGCAAATAAGGCATGATAGGATTATTTCGTGATGCAGAAAGACGATAAAATTATGAAGTTGCGAATCGAAGCAAATAGTCCTTACAACGATGGTTGGACTTCTAAAGCATACCAAGATGAGTTGGGTAAAGTTTTATCTGACGTAAATGAAGCTACCGTTACAGAGCATTCTGAGAGCAATGAAGCTACTTTGAGAGATACTATCTCAGAGGTTAATCCAGAAGCGATGATTGCTGATGGATTTGATGATGCGATTGTTGGGTATGATTCAAATGGTTGCGTGATTTATTCTTACGATAAATGCATGAAAGTTTTGAAGGAACGTGATGGAATGGATAACGAAGAAGCACATGAATATATGGAGTTCAATGTGGTAAATGCTTACGTTGGAGACTTCACTCCCGTATTTATGCATAGTTTCTTTGTAATTGGTGAATAATAAGCATAAGTTGTAATTCGCCTATAATTCTCCCGAAGTATATATAGATATATAATAAATAGAATAAGTAAATATAAATAAATTTATTTTAAATATTATTAAAAACATTAGAAAAATAGTGAATTATGACCTACGCCCCCTTTCTCTCTCTCCACTCTCTCTCTTTCCCCCGAATTTATTTAAATTTTAAAAAAGATTATGCTAAATATAATACAATATTTAATACATAAAAATATAATGATAATATTAAGTTTGTTTTTATTGTTTGCATTGTTTGTAGGTAAGGTAGATATAATAACAAGTATATTAGTATTTAGTATGTGGTTTACATTTGGCTTTATTTCGTTCCAAAGGGGATACGAACAAAAGCTAGATGAAGAAATGACTAAATATTATAGACAAAAAGTAGATCAAGAATATAATAAAATAAATAATGAAATCAGTAACAATTAAAATTGGCGACTATGACTTTGAAGTTCTCGAAAAGGTTTTTGAAAACGAAACAGACTTCAAACCAACTGATCCCCGTGATGAATTAATCATCAAGATTATGAAGCAAGTAATTGAAAACCCAAGGCTTGACTTGGGGGAAGAAAAAAGTGAATAACAACTAGCTAAATATAGCCCCAGATTTATTTAAATTTTTTTTAAATTTGTGGCATTAACAGGCACTAGCTGGAATTATGAACGATATTTTGCTAAATATAGTTATTTTAATTACCTAAAATTATGAATGATAATGTGTCAAATATAATATACGATGATAAATTTTATAAAGATCAAATAAAATTTTATAAAAATTTATTAAAAAATGGGGATGCCAAAGCTAAATCCAAAGCAACAAAAGCACTATTAAATTTGAAAGGCAAGTTAAAGTTTGAATTACGAGCGGCTCAAAACGAAATAGATAAAATTATAAATAACTCAAATTATGAATGATTTTTTGCTAAATATTAACGGCCCAATTTATTCAGTAATTGTGAAAGTTTTTTTGCGAAATATGTAATTTTTTCCTCATCAGTCCCCCAAAAGAATGCATGACTAATTTCATGTATTAAAGTCTCTTGATAATCGTCATCATTTTGATGTGGATTTACTAGGATTTTGGCGCATCCTCCATCTTTGGGGGGATAGCAAATTCCTTCAGCACTTACTTCTTTTCTGGGCTTGCGAATATTTACTTGATATTGTTGTCCTTCGTAATTACGAAACTTTGCAGATGAATTAGCCATATATATATTATACAACAATAATAAAATCATTTTAAAAAAAATAAAAAAAAATTTGACATGATGTTTCCAGTATAGTATTATTATTGACATGGCGAAGATTACGCTTAACAAAGACGGTACTCCACGCAAACAAGGCTCAGGCCGAAAGGCAGGTAGCAGTAGCTTTATTAAGTTATCGCACAAAAAAATAGCTGAAGTTGTTGGAGAGAATGAAGAAGTAGTTGTCAGCCGCAAGTGGTATGAAGCTAAAGTTATTGAAGTTATGACTCAAAATTCCGAGTCGAATCTTGTTGACATGACTCCAGAAAAAAGCGATAATGCTCGTGCGGTTGAAGAAAAGATTGCGTTTAAATTAACATGAGTTCAGACAAAGAAGTTGCTTACTCCGCATCAACATTTTCGGAGTTATTTGGTCAAACGATAGTCAAACGACGATTATCATTCTATTTAAGTGCGTTTGCAAAAACTAGCACTTGTCCATTCCTTTTTCTCATTGGAGCCAAGGGTTTAGGCAAGACAGAGTTTGCTAGGCAATTTGGTTACGCCTTGAAGAATAAAGATGGTAAACGCCGACCATTTCTTGAATTAAATTGTTCCACAATAAAAAACGTGGAGCAATTCTTCGATCAAATCTTTATTCCCTTGATTCTCGACAACGAGATCACGGTGTTATTCGATGAAGCCCATGAGTTGCCCAAGGATTTGACGAATGCTTTCTTGACGGTGTTCAATACCGAGAAAAGCACTCAAAAGAGTTTGCGTTGGCGTGATGGTGAGTATCCGTTTGACTTCAAAAAGCAGACTTTTTTGTTTGCAACTACCGAGCCAGACAAAGTATTCGCCCCACTCAAAGATCGTTTAACTACAATAGATTTCGATGACTATTCCAATGAAGAATTAGGACAAATCCTACATTCTAATTGCGATGATATTATTTTCGATAATGAGTCGCTTGTTGAATTAGCCAAGACAAGTCGAGGTAATGCACGTTCTTGCGTAATGCGAGCAAAAGAAGTGGAGTTATATTGCGCCGAAAAAGGTAATAGCGTATTTTCGATAGATGATTTCAAGTCTTTTTGCATGAAGTTAGGTATTAATCCACTAGGAGTTAATAATATCGAGAAGAAAGTTCTTGCTATTCTTCGTCGAGATGGTCAAGCGTCACTCAACGAGTTGTCTGCCAAAACAGGACTCAGCCGCACCGCACTACAACGAGATGTTGAATTATATTTGATGAAAAAAAATCTCATCAAGATCGACGGCAAGAGGCATATCACAAAAGATGGTAGTAATTACCTAGATAATATTAATAATGTCAAGTCAAAAACAACGTAAGCATATCGAGGATATGCGAAGAGAGGTCGTGGAGCTTTGCTCCACGACCTCTAGTAAGGTGAAGATTTCTCGTATGTGGGAAGCGGCAACCGGCAACATGACACTTAACAATATTGATGATGATGAATATGTCAATGTATTAATATACAATAGACCGGATAACAAATAGAATTGTAAATAATAAAAAGCTAAATAAATAAACACTAAATAACTAAATAATTTAATTGTAAATAAATAAATTGTAAATAAGCCAAATATAAATAAGTGAATTATAAATAGCATAATAATAAATAAGGCGCAATAATATTATATAATAAATTTAATTACATAATTTTGCTTACCCTGTCAGCGCGGGGCCGCCGCGGGGTAAGATGTCAAGCATTTTAATTTTCCCAGTCTACCTCAAAATTCTTATCCTTGTTTAACATCTTGTAAACATGGACAATTCCGTCATAGCCGGAATTTTCCACGAAGTTGACGACCCATTCGCGGATCTCGCTATATTTTATTTTTTCTTTATTCATCGTAGTCTATGTCACACATTCTCTGAAAAAACTTTAATCCCATTGGATTTCTTGCGCGTTTATATCCAACCTCCTCTGGCTTCAAACCAATACGGTCAGCAAACTCATTAAACGCAGCAGCAAAATCAGCAGATAAATTTTCTAATTCTTGAGGGTCGATTGCAGACAACCCGCCCAACTTAATAATGCCTTGGCTATTATCAGTTGCACCTAAATTGGAAACGTGGGGTTCAAATTCCATAACAAAAAAAACCCTGCCTGTTCGGCAGGGTTTTGTCAAGGGTTAACTTTTCGTTAACCTGCCACCGCCTCTTTCATGGCCAAGGTTTGCTGATCGCCTAACTGAAGGTCGCACTTGGCGTCCATGAACGAGTGCAACGCCTCGGTGCGCTTCGGCAACTCATTCAAGTTACCCTTCAATACCTCGGTAAAGGAATTGAACAACGACCACCCATTACGGGGCTGGAACTCCGGATGATTCGGAGCTTTCCACTGCTCCAAAACTTTGGAGATGTGACGACCGGTGCAAGCACCGCGCTCGAAAGCCTGAATGATGAAATCATTCGCTTCCATGCGAGAGAAGTCCTTGGCCTTGTAGGCGTCGAACCGCTTCTCTTGATTGTTCCAGTTGCTAGACAACTGGCCGAATGTCCTAGCGACCAACTGAGGCAGATCGCGCAGAATGTGACGGGTATGACGGCGGCCTAATTTGACCTCACCGTTGAATGACAGGTTATCGCAAACAAAAACATTTGCACCTGCCGCGAGAGCAGCAGGAAACCGCTTGTCGTGAGCATTCCGCACACCCAAGATGGTTCCATACTGATTGCTATCCTCTCCTCGAGAGATCGAGAAGAGGCCGAAGTAGCGCGACTTATCAGCCGTCAACGCATGGGATTCTTCACGAATCACCATGTCAGACCCTGATAACTGCTCGCGCACCAATCCCACCAAATGGTGGTGTGGCACTGGCGTCCACGTTGCCGTGGCGTCAGGCGTGGGAGTCTCCTTCACCAAATCGTAATCGACTTGCTGGGCTCCGCAGTGTAACATTAAACCTTTCATAACTTTCTGATAGGGTGTCCGCACCATTGCGAACAAGAAAAGTGTCCCATATCTGACAAGTAATTGCAACCCTTTTTTCGATAATTTTCAAAAAAAAATTACGTATAAAAAAAATGCACTGAAAGTGCATTTTTTACTTGACAGTTACCCCGCCGCGGGCAGGCCGCCCGAGGGTAAGATGTCAATAAAAAAACCCCTTCCTTTCGGAAGGGGTTTCCCAAACCTATGAATAACATATGTACAACGTTAGACCCTCCCCGCAAGCGGGGAGGGAATGAGACCACAGCTTACTTGCCGTTGGTCATGCGAGTCACCGCAGCCTTATGGCCACGATACTCGTAATCGCTGAGCTTGAACTGTCGGCGGACAGATGCTTTGCTCTTCCCAGAACGGATAGCGGCACGAATGTTCGTTCCGCGATCAGCTGCTCTAGTGCGACGGGATGTCTTGCTGGAGCGTTGTGTTGGCAGATACTCTACCAACGCCGCAGCAATAACGTCGAGCGTCGATTCGATCAGCGACTGCTCTTGGGTTGTTAGTTTCTTTTTCAAGTCTAATTACCTTTCCGTTACGATGTGATTACCTCTGGGCACGCGCCCTGCACAATTGACGATCCGCTTTTCGTCCTGCGCGGCATTCAAAATAGCCTCTCCTGATTAACATTGCAAGTACTTTTTTGAACTTTTTTTAGGCCCCTGCAGATCATGCTAGCAGATCTACAGGGATTGTTTACGTTTACTGTTTACGCTCGGTACCGTGCCTTGCCGCATCGTGCGCTAACAACTCGATCAATACTAACCTTTCGGTCTTTATTTGTCGAGACGTCATGAAACGTTACGTAACGAGGTGTAGCACCAACAAACTTAGCACAGTATTCCTTAGAGCTCCGGCCTTCCCGGAGTGTCAGGGTCGAAAAACGCCCTGCGACCTTATTGAGAAAACGATTAAACTTCGTATCCATATAAAACTATATTAACATAAAGTTCTTCATCTTGTCAACAATTATTTTTTTCTTCCAATCATGCACGCCACAATAATCATGCCGCACAATATTAACAATGCCTCCACTCCCTGTACATTAACCCATTTCCTGAAACTTGTCAAATCAATCTTCATATAACCGGTGGACTCCATCGTGTAACGCAATGAAGGGTTGACCGTTTCGATCGAATGTGTAGCCTGATTGATTGGGTACTGCATCACCTCTGCGCTTCACCCAATTCCACGCAGCACTTACTTGTTTGGCATTGATGCCGTACATTTTGCATAATTCATCTCGATGATAATTACCACGAATTAAGTCCTGAGCTAATTCCTCTGTCGTGACCCTATTTAAACTCCTTCTTTCAGTGTATTGCGTAACTTTTTTGTAGTAGCTTTTGCGATCAGTTTTTGGCTTGCGTCTTTTCAAGCAGCCTTGTGGTTCCATTTCCTTAACTTTATTGATTACTGTTTTGCAATTCGTAAATCCCAACATAGTCATTGGAGTTCGTGCAGCTTGATACTCTTGAGATAAAACAATCTTCCATCCTCTAGGAAGTACAGTTGAAGCGTATGCTTCAACTGCATCGGTAGCCGCATCAGATAATTGCTCAAAATTTTTCTCTGCTTTTATTCTTTGTGCAATCGAGTAAATCTCAGGATGAATGCAATCTCTCAATCTCCAATTGTTGGCAAACGTCACGAATATCAAACTATTTTTGACGTAGTTATCTTTATTAAAAACAACATCTAATTTATCAGGAGTAGGCCACCCACAGAAATCAAACCAACCACAGAAATTTTTCTTACAATGTTGATTAGGGGGAATATTTCCATTTGTATATTGATAATCTAAATTTTTATACAAAGGGGATTTAGCTGCCAAATGAAAAATT
>Ga0163179_10000240_pt1 | contig 38655 bp, 63 predicted proteins | sample AtlANTMetagenome_FD_109643 | JGI IMG/M metagenome (GOLD analysis project Ga0163179, IMG submission 109643) | Marine eukaryotic phytoplankton communities from the Atlantic Ocean - Atlantic ANT 2 Metagenome | ecosystem: Environmental > Aquatic > Marine > Oceanic | place: North Atlantic Ocean... | reverse complement strand
GAACCATAAGTTCCTTTGCCCATTGGCATAATTTTTTCCTTTGTTTATTTGTGTGTAGCTCCCCTAAATTTATACATAGACCCAATATAGGATCGGTGTATGGGGTCGTTCAAAAACCCCCATGAATCTGCCAGGAAGCTCATAAATTCATACCTAATGATAAATAATCAGTAGGTTTGGTGTTTTATCAATGAAAAATGGTTATTTGCCCAACTTTTGCATTAACCACATCTTAATTTTGTAAATCCAACTCTTTTTTTTAATTTTTTTGAATCTTTTTTTCAATTTCATCGGCTTATAATGTTCCTTGTGCTAGTTTTGTTTGAGATTCGCAAAATCTAAGCATTTACTTGACAAATAGGCAGCCAACTTGGCATTTACTTCTCCCATTTTACCTTAATTGGACTATTATCTTGCCCTAAAAGAGTTAAACTGTCCTTTTTTTGATAAACTCTTGGGTTTAATCTTTCACTTTTCCACTTAGCTAAATCTACATAAGCTTTAACTAAATGAGTTTGACCTAAATCTGTTTTATCTTTTGTTTTACTATTTGCTAAAGCATCATTTAATAAATCTTGTGCATCAGACAAAACATATTCAATTCCATCTGATTTTGCAGTAGCATATTGATTTCTAAGCTCAGGATATTTTGGACTATTTAACCAAGTCCTGAAAGTTTCCCAACAAGGTCTATTTTCCTTAGACAATACCTGTCTAATGCTATGACCTTTAGCTAGGTCAGCTAAAATCTCCAATATCAATTTTTTATCGTATTTTGTTTTATTTGCCATGTTCTTTAGTTGTTCTAGTATAAATTGTGTTGTTATTTAGTTGCTATTCATAATAGATTGATTAACATTCATTGTATATCGAATCAACTAAGGAGAGAAAATGGTATATAAAATAAGTAAGTTCAATATCTTAAAGTTGTTTAGACAAATGGGATATTCTAATGTGAAGTTAAGCTCCACATTTGGAAGTTTAGAAAAAAAAGAACCTTATAATGTCTATAAGTTTCCCATTCAAAAAAGATTCCAATCTAGAATCAAGCAGTAATTAAATTAAAGTCTATTAGGGGTTTGAAAGGATAAATGATAGAAAGATGACCCCTAATAGATATTTAAATAGGTTTTCTACAAGATGTAGAATCCCCATTATACTTTTTTAATGTAGGAAATAGTGCAACTTGTAAAGCATTAAATAAAATTTTTTATCCCAACTTTATTTATCTCTGTGCATATAGCAAAAAGAGCAGTTTTATATTTATTTGCAATAGTAGTATGACTCCAATGTAGCCAACCATGTTTTTTTAGTTCTCTGAAACTTTTCCGTCTTGGAAAGTTTCTAGCATAAACTAATTCTCTGTCATCAGGCTCTGCAATCAGCATAGCCGATGCAATAAAGTCATAAATAAGGATTTGTCTAGCAGTGGGAATAATTCTAGGTTTTTGATCCTTTTCATAATACTTATGATCACCTTTCTCAGGCATAACATCCAATAAATGAAACATCATAGGCATTTTACTGGGTCTAACAGGCTGCAGCTTTGAATCCACAAAAGAAGCGATCCCTAAAAAACTATCTAAATCAGAAACTGACACTGGATCTTTTAATTCAATCATTTTTTATCAATTTTTAGTTGTTTAGCAAGATACTGCCCGAAACTTTGCGTACCCAGCTTTTTTCTCATATTTCTAATTTCTTTAGATTTATCATAAGTTTCTCTATCCTTAATTCTTAATGCTTTAGCTCTCTGATAATTAAAATTACTAGATTTCACTAATTCCTTTAGAATCTTATCTACATCTATATTTATCTTTTTATGACTCATTTCCTATATCTCTATTAATATATATCTCTCTTATAGACCTACATATTTTGTAGGTATGACCAAACATTTTTTGTAGGCTCAGGTTGCAGTTATTTAACAAGTTTATACACATTATTTCCCACTTTCTTTTGCCTGACTCTATTTTTAAGCTGTTTCATAGCTTTTGACTGTGCTTTGCGTCTTGCCAAATTTTTGACAACAAAATTTCTCATCTCATCTTTATTAAATGTAAATTTATTGGCTCTATTTTTCTGAGGTTGGTGAAATGCTAAATGTCCAAGCAAAACCAATCTATCCAGGCATTTTACTAAAGTTCTGTAATCTTTAATGCCAGTTCTATCCATAAAATATCTATGGGTTAATCTTATGCCTGATGGAGCATTTTTAAACCTTTTACAAAGTATTAAAATAAGCTTCTCATTAGCATTTAATAATTTATCGTCTAAAACTGTAATATCTACTTTTTCAAATGACCAACTCATATTTCATTACCCCAACAATCCCAACCTTTTGTTTTTTGTCTAGCAAATAGTTCAATTCTTGGTAAATCACCACAAAGCTCAACTATTTTATCCCTTACACAATCAGGTTTTCTACTATGTTCTCTAATTCTATCAAAAATGATTTGGTGTACAGATCTTGAAATTCTTTTTGGCTTACCTTTTGTGGCAATTAAACAAATTTCACTATTGCTTCTTGTCCAATACCCCATTCCCCAAAAAAAACTATCAGATTTTTTATTTTTCTTAACCCAATTAAATGCACAAGTTTTATAAGTAAAGCCCCAATCTTTTATAACTTTTAATGCCTGTTCCATTAAAGGATAAATAATCCAAATAAATAAAACACAATCTTTATCTGTTATATCAGCTACAGGTAATTTTCTTATTTCCCTAGATCCCATTAATTTGTATTTAGGGGATCTAGACATTCCTTTTTTTGACCAAGTATTAAAATACCAAGCAGGATCGGCATAAATAATATTATATTTTTTACTTGGAAAAGGTATCATCTGCTAAGCCCATTTTTTTTCTTAATTTTTTAAAAATTGGAAATACTGGAATTTTTACAGAATCCCTATATTCCAAAAGTTCTTTTTCCATACAGTGTAAATGCAAAGCTCTCTCTAAATGCTGTGCATCGACTAAAGTAAGTTCAAGTATTATTCTTTTTGGTTTCTTCGTTACCTTGATTTCGTTCTCTTTTTTGATCATTTTTTTTAGCTCTCACTGACATAAAACAAATTTGACAATAAAAATTATTTTCAAATGTTATGTCTGCTTCGGCAATTCCACATTTACAGCATTTTTCTTTCATTATAATTTATCCATTGGATTTAATTCTGACATCGGTACACCATAAACAGCAGGTCTAGTTTTAATGCCAAAATCTGTTAAATATTTTTCATTACCCAAAATGTCTTTTGCTAAAACCCAACCTGCCATTGTAATATTTGGGCATTCATTAATAGTTAAAACATAATATTCATCAGGTTTGGCATTAGGTCTAATAATTAAAAAATTTCTTTCCTTTTTCTTTTGGCATCGAATCTGTATTTTTTTATCACCTAACATTAAATCAGGTTGAGAAAATGTATTGACATGAGAGCTGTAGTAAGTTTGAAAATATTTTGCTGCAGCTTGTTCAGCTAAAGATCCTTGAATTGAGTCTGAGAATTGATGCAACATATCCTTTTTATATCCATGCCCCCAATTTTGTTTATGCCTAAAAGTTTCGATACATCGACTAACTCCATTAAGTGCAGCACTATGTATTTCGTAAAACTCTAATTTAACTACAGTGTCCAGCTTCCAACCATCCTTTATAAAAATTGACCCAAACCATATATTTATTGCAAAATGTGATTCGGTCTGAAGTTGTAGAGGTGGTATTGGTAAAAATAATTAAGAGAAATAAGGTTAAAAATATACCTATAAATCCCTTAGAAAATTTTTTATGTTTTTTTACTTTCATAAAATCCTTGATTTTCTTGATTAATATTACCTATTAACTGAATCAGCAACAAATATATATTAATACTCACAGGATGTAAATTAAGTCTTGCTTTTCATTAACAAGCAACTAATATGCAACAGATTTGCAATAGATTATAAAATATTAAGGATATATAATTATGTACATGGCTAAAATTTTTAATAAAGAAAAATGGGAAAAAATAAGAGATGATAGAAAAATTGTTTTAAAGCATCTCTTACAAAATAAATACAAAAAAGAATCACTTGCTAGAAATTGGGAAATTAAACTTAATAGGAATATTAATAAAAAAGATGATCATAAAGTGCATTTTGGTGAATATGAATGTGCAAGATATTTAGCTGATTTATTAAATAGTGTAAGAAAACCTGGAGAAGCTTTTTTAAGTGCAAAGAATTTTGTTGGTGCAAATTATAAAGTTCCTGTTATAGGAGAAATGGTAGATGGTGGTACAGTTATTATGTACCCTAAAAAAAGACAACATCTAGTAGAAGTAAACGACCCTGAGTTGCAAGAATGCCATTGTGTTGTAGCTAAAATGAGAGTTTATATTAATATTCATTTTTTCTATAAACCATCTAAAAAAATTAGTTTTGATGCAGATAGAAATTGGGGAATTGCCCAATGTAAAAAATCTAAAAAAATATTGCATGGTTGGCTTACACCTAAAGGTGATGGATATTATGACATTGATGCTTACTGCGTTGTTACAGGAAAAAAAATTCAAACTTTAGTGTCTAATTGTGATTTATCTTGGTCATCCAAAATTCAACAAGGTCAGCACATCAAACAATAATTAAAAATTAATCAATTGCCTTTAAATGTATATTGGGTTGCTTTTAGGTGTAAATTAATATAAGAATCACCTTAATGAATTTTGCAAGAAAAATAGGTGATGAATATAAAGCTTTTAATATTCCACACACTTCAGTTTCAGAAAATAAACTTCCTGACGATGTTCGTTTCTTTCAGCGAATCCTTTTAACTAGACAAGAAAAAAATAGTATTCCAAGTCGATGCCATTTTCCAATGGGTAATCATATTCATTTAGCTGTTCAAAAAATAGTCTGTGAAAAAAAGACTCTTAAAGAGGTATTAAATGGCGAATAAAGATTCATTAAATTATAAAGCTACATTACACCAACCTATAGACGAAAAAGATGATGCCAAAAATAAATTAATTCTTGGTTGTGCTGATCAATATATTAATCATCATATAACTGCTTTAGCTACATTACCTACACAAAAATGGGAATATGAAAAGCAATATACTTTTTGGACAAAAGAAATAAATGTTTATTGGAATGGTTATATTGATTTAGAGGGTTCAACTCATTTTGTTGATCTTAAAAATGTTTTTGGAGCTGTGAGAAAAACTAAAAAAGGTTATTCATTAGATAGTAAAAAAGTACCTGTTAAACCTTATCATTCAGATTTAATGCAAATGAGCTTATATCGAAAAATGTGTGAAAAAATTCCTGTACTTATTTATGCTTCTAATGCTGATTGGAAATGTTTTACACCTGATAATTGTAATGAATTAAAAGATGAAAACCTAGATATACATTTTAAAGAATTGGTTACTATACAAAAAACTTGGCAAAACAAATTACAAGTTGCCAATGGTGATATTAAAAAATTAGCAGGTTTAATTAAGCCTGATTTTTCAAACATTAGAAAAAAAGATTTTTGGTGGGAAACAGTGCCACCTGAATTTATTAAAAAGTTTAGAGGTATATATGATTGCTGATCAAATAGAAGTTATAGACACTATAGAAAAAGCAGAAAAAGTAGAAATTGTAGATCCTATTAAATTAGCCGTTAAAGGTGAGGTTAATCAAAAGGAATATTATATGAAACAAATGACTTTTTATAAAAATAAGTATGCAGAGCTTATGAAAAAATATGGAGATTTAAGAGAGAAGTGTGAAAAATTAGAGCATCAACAAGTTAATCAATTTAGAAATAAAGGAGATATGTGAGTATAAATCCAGTAGTAGAAAAAGTTTTAAAAGAACTAAAATTTAATCCTGATGATTGTTTGTGGAAAAAACATTCAGCAATATGTATGAAGCACAGATACATAGAAATAGCAGGTCAAGAAAAAGGTGTTCTTATACAAAGTTTAGATGAAGTAGTGAAAGATTCAGCTAATGGAGTTGTGGCTATTAAATGCACAGCAAGTTTAGGCAAAACAAAAGTAATTACTTATGGTGAAGCATCACCAAAAAATAATACTAATAGTTATCCTTTTGCTATGGCTGAAAAAAGAGCAATTGATAGAGCAATATTAAAGTTAATTGGTATTCATGGATTTGTTTATTCTGAGGATGAAGTAGAAGAAAATTTTGAAAAACCACAACCAGTAGTAAAAGCAAAACCTATAACTAAAACAAAACCTAAACCAAAACCTGTATTTAAAGATCCAAATGAATTTGTAAATGCTTTTAAAAAAATAATTACAACTGAATCTAAAAATGCAAAAAATCAAAAGTTTTTTGAGGATAAGATACAACCTTATTTAAGTAAATATGAGGGAGATTTAAATCAATTAGAATCTCACAGCAAAACTTTACATGAGAAATTACAACAACACTACACTGACAGCAAAGCAACAATAAACAATAGGAAGTAATATGGACAATAAATACGACAACACAGGAGCTTTTTGGGCAAGAGGAAAAAAAGAAAATGATCAAGCAGGAAAAAAATATCCTGCCTTTGAGGGTAAGATGACTGTTGGTGGACAACTTTATTATTTAGGTTTGTGGGTTAATGAACAGCCTAAAGAGGGTCAGCCAAAAATGTCATTTAAAATTAATAAACCTGGTGAAAAACCTAAAGGAGATGGAGTACCATTTTAATGTACGAAAGCGATAATCCTGAACATTATAAAAAAGATGGAATAGAAACTTGGGATGCTATCGGATCTCAAATGTCTGATGAAGAAGAAATTGGATATTTAAAAGGTTCGGCAGCTAAACACTTATTTCGTTTTGGATATAAAGGTGGATTAACTTTAGATAAAGCCATTATGGATATAATGAAAGCGATGAAATATCTTCAAAAACTTTTAGATAAATTAAATGGTTTAAAAAATGAGGGAACTAAAATGGCTGATGTTGGTAAGCCTACTAATGTTAGAGATTTATTTAAGGACAAAGATGACAGATAAGACAAACGGAAATGGTAAGTATATTTATTTTTCACAGATTAAATCTGATGTTTTAAAATATATTGGTAAATATATTAAAGAAAAATCATACAGCCCTACTCAAATTGAGATTGCTAAAAAATTTAGATTTTCAAGAAGTAGAGCTGGAAAAATTTTACAAGAACTAAAATCTTTAGGGTTTATTGAATTTGGGAAATCTGCCCATAGAAAAATTCGACTAACCTCTGATCAATTGGTTAAAACAAATTCAAGAGCATTTAACAAGGAGTACCCTGTCTATGATAGACAAATGTAAAAAAGTTTGGACAGGTAATGCTGAGTTAAAAGCAACACAAGAATTTGATTCTGTGCAGTCTGCTGCAGAAACAAATAATCCTGGCAAAAATGCCAAGATTTCAGTGTTAGGATTTAGCTGGGGCTTTTCTAACATTACTTTAACAAAGGAGAAAACTGATGGTGTTCGATCCGAAAAAGGTGGAACAGCTGAAAGTGAAAAAGGTAAAGGAGGAGCAGTTAATGATAAAGTATAAAATTCTTTATAAAAAAAAAGCTGACTCTTTAACTAAACTTTCAGACTCCATTATGAGAGAAGAACAAAAAAGAATAAGTATATGCACTTAATATAATAAGTAGTGCCATACTATTGATAGTTGTAAAAAAACTAAAGGTATTCTCTGCCCTAAATAAAAGTGAAAGGAAATATGGAAAAAGAACAATTTGAAAAATCACAAAAAGAATTTGACATAAAGGTTGGTCAAATAATTAAATTTAAAAGACAACACAAAGGCATAGATAGAGGAAAGATCGTTACCCAATCAGATGTTTCAGAATTGATTGCAAAAACATTTCAACAGATTCAGAAATATGAAAAAGGAACAAATAGCTGTTCAGGTTTTACGATGCTTTGTTTATTTAAAGGTTTAGGTGTTTCAATACCTGAGCTAATTAAAATATATTTATCTGTTCCTATCAAAGAAATTCAGGGTCAAAACAAACCTGAAAAAATATTATTAGGGCAAAATCAGACTCCTAATAATCTTAGCAGAAGCTCTGATTATGTTGATGTAGATACACAGAGTAAATCTGTGTAGTTGTGGTAGGGCTTGGACTTTAAGGTTTAGTCATTTGAGAACCTCCCTAATCCAAGCCCTTAAAACTTATGAATAAAAAATTACAAAGATATTTAGATAAATTTCATTTATGGCATCTAATGTACAGAACAGAAATTGTTTGGTTTGTTTTTGGTTTTCTAGTTGGTGCTATTATTCTGTGAAATATCAATTTAAAATAATGAATGATAATACAGGAAAAGAATCTTTCTCTGAAGATATGTCATTTAAAAAAACTTTAAAAAAAATTGTTGTTATAGACTCTAAATTCAATGGTTCTATATTTTACAAGAATAAAAAAGGTAATAATATTTGCCATAACATTGTAAATGGTAAGGCTGTTTCACATTATTTATTTGGTATAACTGTTTAGATATGATTCAATGGTCTGTTGTTTTTGTCTATACTGTTATTTTACTTTATGCTTTGCTAACTCTACCTACATAAATGAGGAAAATTACTTACCAAAAAATAATAAAAAAAAGTTTTATTGAAAGCTTTATAGACATTGGGTCAGGTTTCTTATTAGCTATATTAACTCAAATAATAATATTCCCATTTTTTAATTATGAAGTTACGATTACTAATAGCATTAGTCTAGCTTGTATCTTTACTTGTATTTCTTTAATTAGAAGTTGGTGTTGGCGAATTTATTTTAGCTATAAGGCTACATACCTAAAAACCAAGCAATAGCCCTGAGAGTGCTTTAAAATTAGTTTAAAGGCTATTATCTAAAGGCTTTGACCATTTATTATTTTTATCTTTATAGCTAGATATTTTATGGTTATTGTGGTTTTTCTTATAAGCTTTAATATAAGTCTTATAAACAAAGTTAGTATCTGAGTCCCCTAAGGTTTCAGTTAAATCCATAGCATTATCAAACACACCATCATAAGCCCATTTACTAGCAGTCCAATGTCTAAACATATAGGTCTTACGATTTACAAAGGGATCTAGGTTATATTTATTTTTCATTATGGCTAATGCTTTATTAAGTTCATCAGTCATTCTTTTAAGATCTATAAAATTTCCCCTTTTATTTAAAAATAAATAATCCTGTTCTTTAGGTAGGGTATTCATATAAGCCACTACCTCATCTTTAAAATCTACACCTATTGAAACATCTCTAACACCATTCTCAGTTTTTGTGCTTTTAATGTTTTTGTATCTATCTAATGAATTAGTTATTTTATAATAAGGATTATTAGCTAATAGCATAAAGTTTTTTCTACTTGCTACTCTGCTTTCACTAGGACGACAAGCAGTTTCAGTACATAGCTTAAAAATCATTTGTACTTCTTTAGTTTCTACATAACTAATAAGTTCTTGAATTTTACTAAAGCTCCAAACATTAAAATCAATTTTAGGTCTTTTATATTTAGATCTCCTTTTTTCCCAAAAGTGTTCAGCAATAAAAGGTGAACTTTTTGCATAACCTTTTTTTATATTGGTAGCATATATCTTTTTAAACACATGAAATATTTTTTTAATATATGGTGTTTTAAGAGTTTTCTGTTTTTCTTTAATAAACTCTCTAAGCCAAATGGTATCTATTTTTTTAAGGTCTATATTGCCTAATGTTTCAATGTGGTTTTGATACATTGATTTTTCGTCAAGCAAATGACCTATATGAATATCTTGTTCTTTTATCTTGTTTTGTTGTTCAACATTAAAATACTCATTAGACGCATTAAACAAAGGTAGTATATCTTTATGAGTGAAATTTTGTAATCTAGATTCTATTTGTTGGACTTGGTTTTTAATATCATCTTTATTCTTGCTTTGGATTGATTTCCATTTACCATTCTCTTTCCAAGTGTAATACCAAGCCCAACCATTTTTACCCCAAGTTCTTCTTTTAATTTCAGGCATCGTCTTTTTTCTTTTCATCAAAAAAGATAGATATGGCAATTACAATAATAGTTAGAATAATAATAATTAATTCTTTATCCATTATATTTGTGCCACCTTACTTAATCCTGATGGTAATGGTGTATCTTTAACATTAAGCAACTCATCTTCACTTATCATGGCATTTGTTGTGCCAGTCGATTCTTTTATCTCAACCCAATACCATTGTTTGTTTTCATTAGACTCACAAACAGTAGTAATTTTGCCAACACCCTCAAATGGCTTATTGCCATGCTTAGGATGTTCTATACCTAGAACTTCATCACCTACTTGAAACTCAGGCATTTTCTTTTTGTTATTTTCTGTCATTTTATCCTTTTTCATTCATTATTAACCGATATACAATAGGTAGCAATTGGGTTGCACTATGTCAAGAATAATCAATAGGTATTATGCACAGCAAATGCTGTACAATTTGCACTATATTTGCACTATGCTTAGTTGAAACTTACAATTTACAGGTTTATAATAGGCATAAAAAAAGTGGCTCTCACAACAGATTCGTTGTAAAAGCCTATTATTTAATTTGCCCTTATAGCTCAATTGGTAGAGCAATTGATTTGTAATCAATAGCATTAGCCAATTTCTCTTTATATATATGTCTTTGCACTTCTATTTGCACTATGGCACAAATATAATTGTGCAACCTAATCGAAACATAGTGCAAGAAGTTTGCCCACCCTATCCCAATGGTATCTCCATTACTATAATCCAACCTACAAAGAAAATGAAGTTGGATGCCAAATTTATTGATTAATATCTTCTCATTAGCATTACCCCCTTTATATGCTAATACCCTCTTTTTTTTATTTTTCTAGTAACGATCCACAAGTATTTTATGGATTGGGGTTGGATGGTGAGGGTCTTTTTTGCAGTGTATAAAAAAACTTATTATCACAATTAGCATGAGCTAAATCTTTATTAGCATAAGCTACAAATGGATTTTCAGAATAAACTTCTTTTTTACAATACCTGCATTTGCCTAATAATCTATTAACGACAACTGGTTTTTTCCAGGTTTTCTTTTTCATATACCAGTGCCTTTAGTCTTTAATCCTTTAGTTTTAAGATCGTAATAACAATTAAATTTTATTACAATTTCATGTTTGTTAATTTCTTGTTTACCAATCTCTTTTGTTTTTTTACTTGCTTCTTCATAGCCACCTAATAAGCAATCGTAAAAACTATCATAATGTTTTAAGAAATGGGGCTTCATACAATCACCTGCAATTTGACTGCACATGATCATTACTAGAGCTACTTTCATTTCTTTTTTCCGTATTTCTTAGACCATCGTTTAGCTATCTTAGGTTTCTTAGCATAAAGAAATTTCATTTGTTTTTTTGATTTAAAGGGCATAATTCTGAAAATTCCTTAATAAGTTTGTACCAAAGATTTTTATACTTGATGTCTTTTGTTTTATTATATTGTTTAGCTGCATCATCAATTTTAGCTAATATACTTTTAGGCATTATTTTTTGCCGTTCTTAAATATCTGTGTTCCTTTGATACCAAATATAGAAGCAACTACTGTAATCCATAAAGTTTGAAACCATACTGGCAGATTACCAAAATGATGAAAAAACAATTCTATCTTTTGCATCATAGCTGGATCATCTGAAAATACTGCATAAGCAAGTACAATGATTGGAGCTGACAATATGATAAGCACAAATTCGTCTTTGTAATCGTTCTGTCTAGCTTCTAATAATTTACCTTGATATTCTGTTTCACCTCTAGCCATTTTCTCAGCAGTTAATAAAGCTGCTTGACTCATAGCTTCTTTTTGCTTTTGTTTATTTGAATAAACTTTAGCTCCTGTTTGTAATGCTATTTTTGCTAATCCGAACCACATATTTTTATTCTCCTGTAACTTCCTTTGCCTTTTTTAGCTTGATGTATTTTGTGTTTATTTTTTTGTAATGATAATGCCATTGGATTTCTTTTTATCTGCTTGACATCTTCATTCTGTTTGCTAATTCTTCGCATCGTCTTGGAGTTTGTTTATGCCATCTAGAGTCTAACATTTGATTGGATGCTTCTTCATAATCTGAATTATCTAAAGCCAAAAACATTTTTTTAAATTTTGAAACATTTCCAATGCCTAATTGGAAAACCATTTCACAAATCACACCTTGTGCAATATGGTTAATATTTCTATTGCTAATTAATGTGCGACTATTATATAATGCCGAATCAAAATCTTTATTAAAAATTTCTTCTAGGTAAGACTTGTCATATACTTTATCATCTTCCCAATGATCCTCAACACAAAGATGTCCATATCCTACAGTTCTTTTACCCTCACTGCATAGATAAACTTTATCTCTAAAACCCTCATGCTCTTTTATTCGTTGTTTGACTTCATCCATAATTTTTTATTTTTTTTGTTGCTTTCTTAATATTGAAACTCTCTTTAACCATATCCAAGTATTTAACCTTGACACTTTCCTCTCAATAAATGACAACACTTTATCCAAAAACACCATAGTTTCCCCTTTAGTATTGTTTTGCATATACATTTTCGTTTGTTGCAAATGCACATTTTACATTTACATTTTTTCATTAATCTAAAATAATTTTCTTAATTGATTGAGAACCATCTATATTAGTTTCTAGCTCTACTTTGCTTTTGATACATTTATAAGTAATATTTTTTTTGGGAACTCTAGTAGCTTCTCTTTTATGTTTCATACAAATAGACATTGAAAATTTTCCTGTGTCAGGATCAATTTGAATACGATGCTCTTTAATCTCACCATTAACAAACATTAATAAAGCTACTGCTACAGTAGTTTCAATCATATCTTATTCCTTTTTTAGTGGCTGTTGCCATTAGCAAAATCTCTCTGCTTATCTTTTAATTTTTCTATATCTTGTAAAGCTTTAGCTACTTGATCTTTTAAAAATAAAATATTAACTTTATTCGTCATATTTTGTTCTTGATTTTTTTCTAATTTCTCTACAGTTTTATAAAGATCTTCCACCAACATGAAAAGCTCCTGTATCTGAGGAGAAACCATTTCACCTTTAGGTACACCAATAATAAATGCATTTGCAGATTCTAAATCTTTTTCAATTAACTGATTTCTAGATTCTAAATTAGTGAGTCTTTCAATGACACCAAATCCAAACCATAAACCCATAGCTAATGCTATGAGAATACTGACTAAATTTTTTATACTTAAATCAATTGAGCTTGTTTCTCTAACTTTCATTATTGCCCCTCAAATACTGGTCTATTTGGATTTTCTTTTTTCCAACCATTTTTTAACACAGTCCAATAACTAATACTGGCATCAGGTCTATCATCAAAAGTAGAAGCAGATGTAACACCTAACTTCATACACATATTAATTAATTCAGCAAACTCTACTGGTGGTGGATTAATTCTAGGCACTCTTTTACATTCTTTAACAAGTTCAAGTTGAGTTTTTAATTTTTGTTTCTTTTTTTGTTCTGCAATATATTCATCATCACATACTGTGCCAAAAGGCATTCTAAATCTAAACCCTAATGTTTGGTTTTGTGATTCAGCACTAGAACCTGACTTATATTCGTTTTGCCTTACTTCTGAGTATGTTTCCCAATAACCTTTTTCACAAGCATAAGCACCATCATTTAAATATTCGTTTCTTGCTTGTGCTGATGTAACTACAAATAAGAAAAATATAATCCATATAAAATTAACGATTGAGGTCTTTAATGTCGTATTCATGTTGTCTTACCTGATCTGCTAATTGTTGAAAAATATTCTCTGCCATATCCCATGTAGCTTCTGCTCTTGCCAATCTATTTTTAATATCACTCAGAACTTCTTTTTGTATCTCTAAATCTTTTGTTACTGTTTGAAGTATTTCTTTATTAACTTGAATAGTATCAGTCATTGTAAATACATAACGAACAGATGTAACTGTTCCAGCTAGTATTGCACCAATAACAGGTATAATGACAATATTCTTTTTTAAATATTCTAATTTACTTTTTGGTTTTTTAATTGCCATGATCTACCATTATATATTTAATCTTTAATTGTTTTTGTAATTTTGTAGGAGATCTGCCGATCCTTTTACTCCAAGTTTTTTTCTTAGCTTTTTTTCTATAAGTATTGGTTTTAATGTCTAGTAATTGAATATTACCCTTTTTATCAACTGCAACTAAATCAAACGGACAGGCAGGATCAACTGCTTTAGCTACCCAATAACCTTGCTTAGTTAAATTAGCTATTTCAATATATTCACCGACTACACCTTTTTGAGAAGTGTTTAATTTATTAGTAAGTTTTTTGCGACATCTGCTAGACTTGCCACACTTACTCCGAATATTACCCAAATTATTTTATATATGTTGTCTATTTTTTTGTCGATGTGTGCTAGGTGGTTGTCTTTAATAGTGTTAATTTTACTATGAATTAATTTTACTTCGCCTTGTAATTTAATAATTTCTTCAGAGTTTTTTTGTGATTGAGTTTTCATTTAATCTTCTTTTGATTCCTCAATGGCTTTTGCAATTTGTAAAATGTTTCTTGTATATACAATAGATGCGTTTTTATCTTTCCAATTTTTAGCTAAAGCAATTAAAGCATCCATACCATCAGGACTCATAAATGCTTCTGAAAGTGCTTTTGAATTTTGAGAATAAGTTCTTGTTGTAAAAAAGTCTTGAATTGTACCAAAAATAGGAATACCACTTTTAGCACCAAGAACAGTTGAAACTGTATTATCTCCTAAACTTTCTGCCATTTGCGATCTTACAGCAGTTGGTGAGCCACTTCTTATATAACCACCTGAAGCTCTTAATACTTTTGCAAATTCATTTACAGCATTACTAATGTCTGCTTTTGAACCTTTAAAACCTCTTTGAATAGCAACTTGATATAACATTTCTGTTACATTTGCTCTTTGTCTTGGAGATCCAACTAAGGCTTTATAAAAATTTATACCTTTATTAAGGGATGGATTAGAAGCTTGTGCTTTTAAAAAATTAGAATCAAAGTAGCTAGATACAATTTTATTCCATGCATTCTTATCACCTGTTTTATTAAAACTTTTTGCTATCTTAGCAATATCAGATGTATTAATTTTATCAGATCCAAGTAATCTATAAACCTTTCCAACAGTGTCCATGTTTGATGTCCACTGAGAAGCTGTAACTCTTTTAAATATACCAAATTTTTCTAATGGCTCAAAATAGGCTTTAGTAAAAACTTCATAAGTTTTGTTTGCGTTTGCAAAATTACTATTAACTGAAAATATTTTTTTAAGATCTGTTTTAATTATTTCAGTTGCTTCTATTAAAGCTCTGTCTGTAGATGTTTTAGATAAACTGCCTTTTAAAGAATAATTAAGATCATTTACTGTTTTATAAACATTATGTAATAATTGACCCTTACCTTGACTATTTTCAAGATTAGAAACAATTTTTCCTAAATCATTTTTTACTTCAGGTATCTTGCTTTTTTGCATTATATTTTTTACATTAATAACTAAATTATCTACTTGCTGTGTATCAAAAAAAGTATCTTTAAATTTATCACCACCTGAGTTTCTCCATAGTGTAGTTCTGTTTGCTTGAAGTAAAGATGCTGATTTTTTTAAAGATGATGCAAGATTTGCATCAGAAATTTTTCCAGTAAATGTACTTTTAATTAATCCTGTATCTTTTCCAAAATTTTTAATATAGGTTTCTAATTTTGCTGGTCTTGTTAAATAATAAGCATCGACCAATTTGGCATTAGCCATTTGTGTTGCAACATTTGATTCAACAGATTTTAACATTGCTGCTTCAGATGCTTCACCTATTGTAAGATCTAAACCTTTAGCTTTGGCAGCAGCTTGTGTATCTTTGGTTGCTTTTACAATATTGTCTGTTGGTATTACATCTTTTGCTAGTTTTGCAAGATTACCTCTACGCAAAGCTAATAAATCTAAAGCAATATTTACACCAACACCTGCACCTGTACCAATAGCTTCACTATCACTTATATCTTCTGTACCTTGTGCAACTACTCCTGATACTGCACCAGTTGCAGTAAATAATTTTTTTGCTTTAACACCTCTAGCTAAAAGTCCTCCAGGTGCTGCAAATTCAGAACCTGTAAAAGCATATTCACCAAGTTTAGTTTTTGGCTCATAAATTTTATCAATTACATTATCTCTAAGAAATTTACCTGGCTCTAATCTAACTGGTTTTATTTTAGCTCTCATTTCTTTTACTTTAGCTAAACTATCTTCACCAAATATTGCAGCATAAGCTTTGTCTGTTACAAATTGCATACCATCGCTAACCACTTGTGGTAAATCTAATAGATAACTAACACCAGTAGCTCCACCAGCAACTGATGATGCAGCAACATCTAAAGCTGTTTCAGTATTCATTTTTGATGGTAATAAAGCAGTTTCATTTTTTTCGTTTGGTTTTGTTTCAACATATTTATCAAAATTAAAACCTTGTTCCTCAACTGCTTTAGGTGCATTTTCCTTTAATACTTTATCAAAATCAAATGCCATATTAATTACCCTCTAAGATTTTTTGCCAATCTGTTCCTTGAAAATCTACATTAAATATATTTTCTATTTGTGTATTGTTATAACCATCAGATTTATATGTATTAACCAATGTAATTAAACTATCTTTTGATGGCTTAAAACCAGTCTTTTTAAGATAGTCTTTAAATTCTTTGGACATAGAACCATCAGCATCATAAGCTTTACCACCTTTAACTTTAAAAGCTTCTGCGTTTTGAAGAATAGATTTGTTAATTTGTAATTGTAATTTAACTTTTGCTTTATAAGTTGATGGTGAATCTTTTGAACTTGGTATAGAAGTTTGTAGCCAACCAATTTCTTTTTCACCTGCAGCAACACCTGTAATTAATTTTCTGTATTGGTTAAAAAATTGTTCATTAGCTTGTTCCCATCTTGATAATCTTCTAATAAAAGCTTGTTGTTTTTCAGTTGATACATTTAATTTATCTAATTGCTTAAAAATATCTCCTTTAGTTTGACCTACATAAGTTAAAAATTCAGGCTCAAATAAAGTGTCCATTCTAGTTAGGTTTAATTCTAACTCTTTACCACCAATAATTTTCTTTTCTAATTCTGTACTTGCTCCTTTAAATACAGATAAATCAGTTGTAGATCCAGGTGTTCCAATTTTAATATATTTACCATCTTTAATTAACTCTCTAATCTGATTTTGGTCTTTAACTTTATCTAAACTTAAAATATTTTTTGGATTACCTTTTTGCATTAAATTAATAAGATTAGATCCTTTGTTAGAAAAAATACTTTTTGCAAATTCGTTAGGAAAAGCTTGTGCTAAATCTTTAGTAGCATTAGGTAAATTAGAAGTATATTTAGTTAAAGCTTCTTTAGATTTTTGATTTGTTAAATACTTTTGATATAAGTTGGCTGTTTGTAATCCTTGCATCATACTTGGTAAAGCAGCATCAGGAGATTTGCCTGATAGTCCAGCAGTAAGTAATCCTATTCCACCCATTACTTCAGGACTCCATAATAATCCTTTCATTTTATCATTGTCTTTTAATGCCATTAAATTAATCCTCTAGTTATCATGTAATCTATATAAAATGGATTACCTGTTTGATTGTTTCTTGTAAAAGGTGAATTAGGTGTTGATGAATAACCAAATTGATTTGTGTTAGAAACCAAACCTAATGTTGATGCAATATTTTTTTTAGCTGTGTTGTAACTGTCTAATAAACCTGCAGATAATGATTCATTATTTCCAAGATTAGCAAAGTAATCATTAACCATTGATTGTTGTGGTGCTTCTGTGTTGCTTACAAGATAAGGTGCATAAGACATTACACTATTAATATTAGATTGTTCAGGTTTTGTTAAATTTTTATTAGTTAAATCTGTATCACCTGAATATAAATCTCTAAAATCTTTTGATCTAAAACCATCATCATAAGCAACTTGATCCCAGTATGATTGTGTTTCGTTATCTAAAGTTTCGTATTCACCTTGTTTTAAACCTTGTTCGCCTACTAAATACTCTCTTACATCGTCATAAGCAAAATCACCCTCACCAATACCATCTTCGCCTGTTATACCTGCATATTTATTTGGTTCACCTTTACTTAACAAACCTATAATAGAAGTAGGTACATTACCTTTAATTAAATCATAAGGTATTTTTGCAATTTGAATTGCATTAGCAATTAAGTTATTATTGTTCTCTTGGGTATTATTTTGTGTAGTTGTTGTAGGTTGATTATAATTGACATAAGATAATGCTTTATCATCATCTTGTGAATCATTAAAAGTATTATTGTTGCTACTTGTAGAGGATGTATTTGAATTACTATTATTACTAAATCCACTATCAGACGATACTTCGCCCTCATCGGTCATTCCACCATAAGAGTCAAATGATGAGTAATCTTCAGCCATGTTATAAAATTATTCCAATAACAGAAATAATAAATAATATATAAATATATTTAGATGGTCTGTTATTTATTTTAGTTTCTAAATCAAATAATATTTTTTTAATTTTTGCCATTATAATAATCCTCCTAATAATCCACCTATGCCACCAAGTATTGCACCTTGACCACCAAATTTAGATCCAATTAAAGCACCACCTAAAGCTGTTGTGATAGGACTTGCCGATGTATCTACTTGATTAGATTGAACAGGAAATCCACTTGCTATCGGACTAACAAGACCTGCATATTGTTGTAAAGATTGAAATGGTGCTAAGTTTTGTTGTCTTTGTATTGCTTCTAATTGTTGCCCTGTTTGTAATAATGTTGGTTGTGATTGTGCTATACCTAATTGTCTTGCTCTTTCAGTTTCATATTGACCAAAAGCTAAAGGTAAAGCTTGTTGTGCTAATTGTTGTGTAACTTGTTGTTGGCTTAATGGAGAGCCTGGAGTTCTACCAGCTCCACTAAATTGTGAAGCAACATTAGTATAAGCATCACTTCCAGCTTTTTGAATAATAGGAGATAAAAAAGGATTTAAATAATTGCCTGATAATGTATCAGCTAATTGTTGTTGTGATGCTGTAGCCATTGTTTCTTGACCAGCAAGACCTGTTAATGTTTGTTGTGATGGTGCAACATAGCCACTAGCTTGTACACCTTGATTATATAAATTACCTGCTTCAGATATAATCTGATTTAATGCAGGTTGTGCTGGTGCATAAGGGTTTACTGTTTGATTTTGAACTTGACCACCACCTGAGCTTCCTCCTCCAAATGACATTTTTATTTCTCCTCTTTTATTTTCTTTTTTAGTTGTTTTTCAAGAACTACATGAGTTCTTCTATAGTTGTAGTTTTGTAGTATTTTTTGCCAACCTGGTCTTGATATAATTTCCATACCATCGCATTGATTATGTTTTGCAAAATCTTCAATAACAGAAATTAAGTGTTGCCACTGATTTCTACTATTACCTGTCATAATAAATATATGACAAGATTTTTTTAATTTTCTTTGAACTATTTCAGTTACGACAACACCTTTATATTGATTTTGAACTCCTTGTTTGTCTTTATCCCAAACAATCCATAATTGAAATTTGTTTTCTTTTAATGCTTTTAAAACAAATTCTGAATCTGTATGACTTCCTGAATATATTAAAGCTTCATTAATATCAGTTTTAACTAAGTTCCAAACCTTATCTAAAAGATCTGTCGGTATAGGTACTAATTTCATTAAGATATATCTAAATAACTCATTGTAATATGCACTGAGTCTGTTGAAGAAACTGTTGCTTTTAAAGCATCAGATGCTTCTAAAACTAAAGGCACACTAAGTATTTCAGTTGATGTATTCGCACTTAATGATTGTGTTTTAAGTATTGTAAACTCTGCACTAGCTGAACTATCCAATACATCCATAGAGATAGTTGGTGTATTGCCAGTATTATTTGTAACTCTAATAGATTTAACAATAATACTATGATTGGCTTCAGCTGTAATTAATGCTGTTTCGTTTGTGGTTGCTAAAGCCACACCTTTAAATTTATAATTATTAGCCATTATCTTGCCGTTGCTGGGGTGCCGTTAGATGCTACTAAAGGTTCTTCTGCAAAAGCATAGTAAATATATTCAGCATTAGTATCATTAACATTACTTTCAGTTCCTCTAAATTTAAAACCATTACTTAATATATCACAATTAAAATTAGAACTTGTATTTTTTGCGTCAGCAGTATCAGCTTCTAATATGTTAGGTGTTGGGTTTGAGGAGTTTGGTCTTTTGTTATCATATATAATCCAATTATAACCATCTCCACTACCATTAAATCTAACCATAATATAAGCTGGTTTAAATCCTGTATAAACAAATGTGCCATTCGCATTTCCGTTTCCTTTGTATTTTGCAAATTTGCTAAAACCTTTAATACTTTTAAACGCATAACAAATCATAGTATCTGATGCGTTTGCAGAACTATGACTACCTAAAGTTATATTCACACTATCAGGATTAGCATCATTAAATATATTAGTTCCTGTTGCTACTTGATCAGAACTATTTAATTTAATATTTTTAGTACCACCATTACTTGCATGATATGTTCTCCAATCGTCTCCTCCTGTTCCTATTCTTTTAACAAAAAAAGCATCACAACCACCTAAGCCATGTGCTAATTTTGCACCTGCTGTTGAATTACCTGTAAATTTTAAAATTGCAATTCCTGCTGCAGCATTAAAAGAATAAGTCGATGGAGTAATTGTTGTTGAACCATTTGTAGTAATTCCTGATGTAGTACCACCTTTCCAATTCCAAGCTACCATAGTTTCTGAGTTTTTATTCTCACCATTGTCAGCATTTACTGTAAATCCATCAGCACCAAATGCACTTAAACCATTTGATCTAGTTTCTTCCATTTCAGTTGCATTAGACATAAGCCTTTTTGTAGTTCCTCTTACAGAATCATAAAGTGCATGATTTTCTGAAAATGCTCTAGGTTTCATCCACACCCAATCAGGTTGAAATCCTACACCAGTTATTGAATGACCTGCTGAACCATTTCCTGTGTAAAGTTTAGTAAAAAAATAATCATGTGGTTGAAAAGTTATAAAAGCCATTATCCGAACTCCTTTAAGTTTTTGGTGTTAAGTGCATAATATCCTGATGGTACTGCGTATTCAAAAGAACCATGTCCATTTCCGTCTGCGTTTGCACTTGCCACAGCCGTTGTTCCAAAAAAACCTGAACCAAAATTAAAATGAGTAGTCATGGCGTTAGATGTATTAAATCCACTAAAAACATGAAGTGGGTCAGGTGAACTATTAGTAAGAGTAATTTGTGGATTAGCACCTGTTGCAGGGTTTCCACTATTTAACCAAGTTCCATTAACTGCAACATGAAATTTACCTGTACCAACATCTAATGCACAACTAATAATATCATTAGCTCCTGATGCTAAAGCAGTTCCTGATGGAGTATCGACATTTTTAGAAGTATCATTATTTGTTCTTTGCCAAGATGTTCCAGCACCTGTATTCATATTATAAACTCCACCTCCACCATTAGCACCACCATAATAAGCATCTGCTGCGTCAGTATCTAAATTAGGATTGTAGCCTGAAGTACATACTCCAGCTCTATTATTAACAGCAGATTGTTTAAATTCCCAGTACCATTTACCTGCTGTCATAGCTAATGTACTTCTTGCGTTTAAAGAATAATTACTTAAAGAATGAGTAAGATTACCATTTGATAAACTAGTAGTATCTGAATGATATCTTGCTATAGGATTTAAAGTAGCAAAGTTATTTGTAGGTGTATCTGTATTTTGAGTTATTGTTCCTGCTGTAGTAAATGATAAATTATTACCACTACTATCTAAATCCATATTACCTGCATTTTCAAATTTTAAAAAGAATCCATTTGTTCCATAAGTTACTGTTGGAGCAGTTTTCGGCTTCCAAATTCCTGAAGTAGAATCTATTTCTCCGAATGTAGAAGCTGCATAAGCTGTACCATCTACATAATGAACATGAGTTAAACTACCATCAAAATAATTGCTAGTATCTTGCGAACCAATATATTGAGTTCCTGTTTCATTAACTCTCATATTGTAATTTTGAGATGGATTAGTTCTTGCAGAAAATGATGTTTCTTGAACACCATTTACATAAAGTTTCATTCTATCATCTGCTGTAGCTAATGTTGAATCAAGTGCTACAACAATGTGGTACCAAGCATTAGTATCTCTAAACTTTCTATCAGTTGATAAAGTTCCTGTAACTGAACCACCTCCTAATACTTCTATATTTATAACTTCAGGATTAAATCTAATTCTAAAGTTTTCATTACCACTTTCTTGACTTAAAAAAAGAAAACCTTCAGCTAAACCAGACCTTTTTACCCAAGCAGAAAAAGTTGCTTTTGTAGTTGTTCCTGCACTTGATATACTTCTATATATTCTTGTTGATGCCATAATATTATCCTAGTTAAATTGTCCTGAGTTATTAATTCCGACTGTTATTGTTATAGTAAAAGCTCTATCAGCCGTTTGACCTTGTGCGTCAGTAGCTCTAATCGTAAAGCTGTAAGTTGTTTCTGCTGTAGCACCTGATTCTGTACCAGTTAATGTTGATGTACCACTACCACCACTATTAAGTGTCATACCACCTGGAAATGTACCAGATGTTTTTGCCATTGATGTTGAATCTGTTGCTGTTAAATTTATTGTACCAAAACTTGAACCAGCTGCAAAACTTCCTAATGAACCAGCTGAAGTAGTCCAAGCAGGAGCATCTGAAACTGTTAAAACTGTGCCTGATTGAACAGCATTACCATCAGGGTTTTCAATATATAATTTATAAGTACCATCAACAGAAATTGTAAATTTAGCTACTATTGTTGAAGCATTAGTAAATGATACTTCATCTGCTGTTATTAATGCACCAGTTGTAGCATGAATTGCTGTAACTAAAGGTACAGTAACAAAATTACCACCTGATATTGTAACTGATGTTTGTGTGTTTTCTATAGTAGATGGACTAATTGATGAGAATGTTGGTCTTGTTTCACCTTGTATAGTAATAGATCCACCTAATGCAACAGCACCACCATTTATAGTAATAGATTCGTTTGCTATCTTAGCATTAGTTACTGCATCATCATCTATCTGTGTAGTAGTGATTGCACTATTTGTGCCTGATACAAAGTTTGCTAAATCTCTTGCTTTTGTCATATTTTATTTTTTCCTATCTTGCTGTAGCTGGTATGTTGTTAGTTCCTACTAAAGGTGCTTCAGCAAATGCCATATAGATATATGTTCCTGATGAATTATTATGACCATTATCGTCATTTCTTAATTTAAAACCATTTGATACGAAGTCTATATTAACAGATGTTGTCTCTACTTCTGCTGCACTATCATTTGGATTCAAATAATCATTCATGACATTAATTGGACTTCTTTTGGTATCATACATAAACCAACCATCTGCACTATCACTTCTTTTAAGTATAATCATAGCTGGTTTAAATCCTGTATAAACAAATGTCCCATTGTCATTTCCGTTACCAAAATATTTTCCAAACTTGCTGAACCCAGTTTTATTTACGAAACAATAAGCTATAAAATCACTTCCACTTGCATTTGTTGCAGATGTTCCTCTTGTTGTAAATGTTGTGGCACTAACTCCTGATATATTATCACCATCACTACTATTAGCATCAGTATCATTTAAAGTTAAAGTTTTTGTTTCTCCTGATGTAGCATGAATACTTGAATGCCAATTTCTCCAACCACCTGTGGTAGTTGTTAATCTTTTTAATATTATAGCACTTGGTACTACTCCTAAACCATGACCAACTGTTGCACCATCTGAACCATTACCTGTATATTTTACTATAGAGAATCCAGCAGTAGTATTAACTGAAGCAGTTGAATTTATATCTCCATCTGTATTAGCAGAACCAGCTCCGTTGGCTTTCCAATTCCAACTAACATAAGTTTGTGAATTTTCATTTACTCCACCACCACTTCCAACAGTAAAACCATCACTATCAAAAGAGATTAAAGATTGTGTTTCAGTTGATTGTACACTTGTTAAATTTGACGATAAAGATTTATTAGCACCTCTAACTGCATCAGTTAAAATATGACTTGATGTGCTTGACCTTTCCTTAATCCATGTCAAATCAGGTTGAAAACCAACACCTGTTTGTGCAGTATTAGTAGAACCATTACCTGTATAAATTTTAGTATTAAAATAATCCGTACTCTTATTAATTCCTGTATATGCCATAATTATTTCCTATTCGTTTAATCCTCTTGTTGATAGAGCTGTGTAACCTGCTGGTACATCATACTCAAATTTACCGATACCTGATGCGTTAGTTCCCTCTGAAGATATTGCTGTTGTACCAAAAAAGCCGTTGCCGAAGTTAGTAGAAGTACCAACTGCATGAGATCCTGATTGGTCGCCAACAGCAGGAAACATTGTTCTTGTTCCTGAAAATGATTTTACTGCACCTGTTTTAGATGCACCTGAAGTTGGGTTTCCACTATTAATCCAAGCATCTGCATTTTTTCTAACATATAATGCTTGATTTACTCCATCCCAAGCAAAACAAACAACATCAGAAGTTGATAATGTTCCTAAAGTTATACCTGTATCTGCATTAGCTGACCAAACTGCACCACCATCATTTACTGAAATTCCATAAGTTTGATAATATAATCTACTTGCACCTCCACCAGCAGCAGAACCTGTCGTTGGTGTATTGACAATTCCAACTTCTCCATTAGCTGATTGAACAGTATCAAATTTTGCTTCCCAATAACATTTCATAGTCGATGGTATGCCAAGTGTTGAAGTGTTGTAAGTTGTGTTTGATGAATTTGTTACAATAGTAGTATTGCCATTAGTAAATGTTGAATTAGCAAAATAATTATCTAATGGATTATAGGTAGCAAAAACATTACTAGGACAATCTTGTGTTTGTGTAAGAGTACCTGAAGTTGTAAAAGTAATATTATTACTTCCACTATCTAAATCCATATTGCCTGAATTTTCAAATTTAAGATGACAAGAATTACCACCTGTTCCACCATAGTTAATTGTTGGATTTGTTTTTGGTTTCCACAAATTTGTTGTTGAATCTATTTCACCGAATGTACTTGCATCATAAGTATATCCTTGAATAAAATATAAATCTGACATTACACCATTAAAATTATTACCACCTAAATCAGTTCCTTTACCTATTTGAAAACTGTAATCAGTATTCCAACTTGTCGTAGCATTTTGAGAATAAATAGTTTGATGTAAATAATTTACCTCTGAACCATTTACATATAATTTAGCTGTTGGTGAACCAATACTGCAATCAAAGTTAGCAACGATGTGATACCAAGCATTTGTATCTCTATATAGTTCTGTACTTCTTACTTTTAAAATATAGCTAGTTCTATAATCATCAAATCTTAATGACCCATCACTTCCAAAATACAAAGAACCCCAATAACTACCTGAATAATAACTATTAACTATCATTTGTTCTTGTACTTTTGCTATTTTAACCCAAGCAGATATTGTTAGTTTCTTTTGATTATTAGCAGCCAAAGTTTTGTATATATATGCACTAGCCATTAGTTAAATTGTCCTCCGTTATTTAGCCCAAATGAACTTGTTAATGAAAATGCTCTATCAGCCGTCTGATTTTCAGCATCTGTGATTCGTATAGTAAAGTTATAAGTTGTTGGTGTAGTTGAACTACCACCAAAATCAGAAGTTGTAATAGCACCTGTTGATGAATTTAAAGTACAATTAGCTTGTGATGCATTTGTTAATACACTTGTTGTTTCAGAAAATGCAATTGTTGAATCAGATGATCCAGCAATCGTTGCAACTGTTCCTGAAAAATCACCTGCTATTGTTCCTAATGATCCAGCATTAGTTGTAAATGACGGAGCTGTCGAAGCTGTTAAAATAGCATTGGTACTTCTACCTGAATTACCATCGTCAAGTTCTATTCTTACATAATAGTTTCCTAATGCCAAAGTTACATTAACAGATAAAGTTGTAGAATTTGTTAAACTAACTGTGTTAGCTGTTGTAACTGAACCATCTGCTTTTATAAATTCTACTCTTGGTATTCCTGAAAAATTTGTTCCTGTAATATTTATTGTTGTCGCTGTAGCTGGTGCTATAGTTTGAGCTACATTAGCTACAGTTGGTTTAGTTTCTGTAGGAACTTCTGCAAAAGATAAGTTACCTGATCCATCTGTTTTTAAATAATAATTATTTGTAATAGATGATGGTAAAGTTAATGTGTAAGATTGAGCTGCACTATGTGGAGGTGCTTTAATTTTAACACCATGTGAATTTTGTGAACAGTTTAATTGTATTTGACCATCGTTAGATCCACCATCACCACTAACAGTTAATCCATTGTAATTAGTTGTAACAGTTGCACCAGTTAATGTTTTAGATGCCATTGTGCTTGGCAGTCTTGCATCATTTAAAGTGCCTGAAGTAATATTTGATGCTGCAATAGCAGCTACATTAAATGTACCATAAGCAACTATATCTAAAATATCACCTGCTGTAGCACCAGCAGCTAAAACAACTGATGTACCACTTGTTACAGTTACATCAACTGCATTTACCAGCTTGACTCCATTAAGGAAGCAATCAATAAACGAAGAATCATAAGCAAGAGTCGATCCTGTGTCATCCGATCCTGTAAATGTAGTCTGATTAGCACTAGCTGTGTATCTAAATCTTGCAGATGTTCCATTTACTGTAGAACCTGCTGCTGCCCAACCTGAAGATTTGTAAACTTTTAATTCATTAGCTGTTGTATCAAAATAAAGATCACCAACATCTAAACTAGAACCTGGTGCTGAACTTGCAACTCTATATCTTTCACCAAAACTATTTACACCAGTTATGTTTGCTGCTGTGGTATTAACATTAGCGATTGAACCAGCTACTGTATTAACATTAGCAATTGAACCACCAACATTATTAATATTAGTTGTAGCACCAGCTACAGTTCCTATATTAGAAGTATCTCCAGCAACTGTTGTAACATTAGAGCTAATTCCAGCTACTGTTGTTACATTTGAACTAATACCAGCTACTGTATTTATATTTGTATTATTTCCAGCTACTGTGTTTATGTTTGATGAGTTTGAATTAACATTTGCAATTGCTGTTGCGTTTGCAGCGACTGTAGTAACTTCTGTAGCTTTTGGAACTAATCTATGAAAATTGTAAGTGTGTTGTGTAGTTGTAGATTCAACTAAAATACCATAACCAGCTGCTAAAGTAGCTCCATTTCCACAACCATTTAAAGTAACTGTTGAATTACCAACTGTACCATTTGCAATTGTAACTACTCCTGATCCATTTGCTGTATGAGAACTTGCAAGTGCTTCAACACTTACAATAGTTCCTACACCATTATTTACATCAGGGTTTACATTTGGAAAACTTGTTTCGTTTGCTATTGGAACAAATCCACCAACATCATCAACAAGATCAATAACTCTTGCATCAATAGCTGCTGTTGTAGCAATATAATCATCACTAGCTGACCAAGAATTGCCTGAATTTATTAATTCAGAAGTATCTTTATTTAAAAATCTAGTATCGGAAGCTGATGTTGTATAAAAAGTATTATCATCAGGTGTGTGTGCTGCTTGTTCTGATGAAATAACAATTGCAGCATCTGCAATTTTACCAATAGTAACAGCATCATTAGCAATATCAGCAGTCGCAATAGTTCCATCTGCAATTTTAGCAGAAGTAATTTGTGAGTCTGCAATATGGGCTGTATCAATAGAACCATCTACATAATGTTCTGAATTAATACTATCGTCTGCTATTTTAGTTCCATTGACTGCATCTGCATTTATTTTTGCAGTTGTAATTGCATTATCAGGAATTTTAGCAGTTGTAACATTATCGTCAGCAATCTTAGCTGTCGTTATAGCATTGTCAGCTATTTTAGTTGTAGTAACTGCTGCAGCATTTATTTTTGCTTCTGTTACTGCGTTTGCATTTAATTGTGATGCTTGAACTGCGTTGTCTGCAATCTTTGCATTAGTAACTGCATCGTCTGCAAGTTTAACTGTTGTAACTGAACCATCAACTAATGTGATAGTATTAATAATTCCAGTAGGTATAGAATTGTTAGTTTTAGATAAAGCTCCAATATAAACATTGTTAATTGCACCTGATGTTAAAGTGCCTGAATCCCAAGTTATATTAACTGTTGTATTTGATGAAAATGATGAACTTGCAATTGTTCCATATAAAGTTGCTGCTGTATCTGTAACTTTAATTCTTCTACCAGCATGATAAATTGCTGTTACATTAACACTATTAATGGTTAATGCAGTTGCTGATACATAAGCTGCTGTATAAGCACCATCGCCATCACCATACTCAACCCATTGACTATCATTAAACCATTGTCTTGTATTCTTCATTAATGCTCTGATAGCATTATTAAGATTTGAGGGTAGCATACCCTCACCGACATTGATTGTATTTAGTGTAGTATTTGATGCTTGTGTAGTTGAGTAATCTTTAATTCCTGACATATCTTTCCTAATTCATAAACCAACTAAAAGCTTTATCGCTTTCAGTATTATGTTTGTTAATTAATGTGTTTATTGCTTCTTCAATTTGTCTTTGAAAAAATTCTTGTGTTTCAAATGAATATCTAACATTATCTATATTTATATCCATTATCTTGTTCCACCTTGTGTAGACTCATAATCAACACCTTGTGCATGAGTCCAAACTGTTCCACCTGCTATTTTTACATTAGCTCTAACATAACGACCTGATTGTATAATCGCATTAAACCCATGTGAATCCATTGAAGCTGATGAAGATGCTGTTGGTGTATCAGCTAATCTATTTCTTGTTTTTAATATTACTGATGCTTCAGAATCTACTAAAGGTCTAACCCCTGTAACTTTGCTAATATAACCTGCGTATAACTCTTTTTCTGTAGTTTCTAATTCAGCTTCTAAATTTGTACCTGAAAAAATAGATGCTTTGTAATCATTACTAATAGCACCTAAAGATTGCTGTCCACCATTCCAAAAAGCTGTATCAAGTGAAATATTAATATTATCTAAATTTTGTGATATTAAATCCATTAACTCAACAGTGTAAGCACCAACAAACTGTGTAAATATTGTTGAAGCATTAGCTTCTGCTGTAGTCCACTTTTGAGTTACATAATTATAAATTAATAACTTATCACAGATCCCTGTAGTATTAGATGTGTTATCTTTAGATGGATATAACCATAAAGCTAAAGTATTAAAAGGATCTACTGCTGATACTATTCTATCAGTATAAGCTTTGTTTAAATCGTTTTCAAAAAATCTATTTACTTTTTCAGCACCGATAGCAATAACTTTATCGCCATTAATTTCAAAGAAACCATCATCAGCATAGAAAAAGACTCTTCTGTCATCCTGACAAACTGTTCGACCATAAACTGCACCTCTGTTTGGTGAAATGGTACTAAATCTAAATACTGTTGCACCACCTACAAAGTCCATTCTAGTGATTTGATTTTGTCTAAAGACATAACCAATTTCACCTGAAGTTATAGCTACAATTTTTCCACCTGATCCAGGTAGGTCTTGAAAATCTGCACTTTTAGAACCTGCAGTCCAAGTTGCTATATCATTAATGCCTGACCACTGAACTCTGTTAGTATTGTTCGGTTGATTACCTGTAACTAAAAAATCTCTTATGACACCACTGACTCTAAATGTTGGTGGTGTACCATCTGTAGCAATTGCACTTAAATTTGCAAAGTTAGTCGATGTACCCATTAAATAATACTGAGGTGCATCTTTACCATTACTTGCTATAATATAATTACCAAACTGAGTAAAAGTCCAAAAATCTGTATCAGTACCAGTTAAACTTCCTTTTCTTGAAGTAAAAGTTCCTGATGCTAATTGATAAATGTCTGTATTCTTAGCAACAAAATTATATACTGAACCAGTGCTATCTCTAAATGATCCAGCACCTCTTGCATTAGCTCCAATATTATTACTGCTATAAGAAACTAATGATGGAAAAGGTTTATAGCTTGTAGCTGCAAAATAAACATTGTTTGCTACATTAGCACCTGGATTTAAATGTGATGCTTGATCAGGAAGCCATTCACCAAAAGCAACTTGCATAATTCTCCTATGAGTTAGTTACGATAGGGTTGTTACTTGAACCAAATGGACTTGCCACTGTATCTTCACTTCTAATTTGTAAAGGAGAGCCACTAAATTGATCCTCTCTATCGTTTTGTTCTAATCGTTCTAAAGCTGTTGCATACATTTGTTGCCAAAGAGCTGTTTGATTAGGATTGACACCACCTAAAAAATTTGAAGCATGAAATAATGATCCATATAAATAAATTGCAGGATGGCTTGTTAAAATAAAATTCGATGTATTAGAATCTGATAAAAGATCAAAAGATTTATAAAAATTCATAATTCCTGAATAGCTTTGATCAGGTTTAGGTGAAAATCTTAAATTACCTCCTAATATCGTATATACTGTTGGCAATCCTTGTGTAGATGTTCCACTAAGTTGATCCATCTGTACAGGAGTTACATATCTTAATGGATATTTTGTATTGCTTTGTAATATATATAAATCTCTAATTTGTAAAAATCCTGTAGGCAAAGCTACAGTTTCAGCATTAATCGTTAAAGTAGATTGGTTAATCATTTCTCTAACTCTAAGTTTTGCATTAAAATCTGCTTCAGCTAATGTAATAAAATCTTCAGAAATTTCTGTTGTAAGATCTGTCCTGTTTAACCAATTTGCTATTGATGCTTTTAATTCTGTGTAATTTGTAAGTGCCATTAAATATTTCCATGTGCAGTTTTGAATAATTGAAATTCATTACTGTTTAATTTTTTTTTCATTATAGATTTTTGAACTTCTTTAGGTAAGGAAAACCAATTGCTACTTCCATTATATTCTTTAGCCCAAACTTCTAAAACAATAATAGGTATAGATGCTACTCTTTTTAAATCTCTTTTTTTATTATAACCATCATTAAGGTTATAAAGTTTTTTATTATGATCTAAAACAGTTTGGTGATTCATTGATCGACCAACACTTATTGTTTTATTTTTTTCATCACTATAAAATGCAGTTGAAACTACACCATTATTATCTACCGAAACTTTTTTCATCTACCTTGACCTCTATATTTTTTTCTTTTGGGTCTGTTTTTAGAATATGACTTCGCATGACGACCTGGTCTTTTGATTGGTTTAGGTTTGATGTATGTATTAACACCAAATAAACTCTTTTTCTTTTTTGCCATTATGTATCACTAAATAATTTTATTTAGCCACACATTTCAGTTACATAAAGATGTCCACCACCAGTAGCTTGAATACCAGCTACTTTTTGACCTGGAGAAACTTTAAATATTTCTATTTCTTCAGCAGGTAAATATAATGAGCTAGTTGTAGCTGTAGGTGTTTTTGCAAACTCTACATGACAATCTGTTGTAGAAACTAATCTTACATATTCAGCACCTGTTGCAAAAGCATTAGCTGTTGCTGCTGTTGTTCCACTGATTGTTACTTTTTGTGTTGTTGTTGGTCTAAGACCATAATTATATGCCATAATTTGTATTTCCTATTGGGTTAAGGGGAATATAAGGCTACCTATACTCCCCATAATTTTATTATCTTCTGATAATGATTGTAAAAGTTGCAGATACAGTATTTGCTGATGCACCTGAAGTTATAATTCTGATAAAATCACCATCATTTACTGCGTTCAATGCAGTCGGTTCTGATGAGTCAATATCTCCAGCACCTGATCCTGAATGAGCTATAGTAATTCCAGCATTAGTAACATCTGTGTTACCTGACTCTGAAGTTCTTACAGTTATTGCAGCATTGGCTGTTGTAATTGCACCATCAATAACTGAACTAATTTTAATAATTCTACCTTTATCAGGTACTGGTACATAAATTGAACCAGCAGTTGAAATATCATGCATATGTGCATTTATAAAATAATCGTTTAATGTTCTCATGTTTTTTTTCCTTTTGATTGCTTCGTTCCGTCAATGACTTCAAAGACCAAACAAATTGATTGATAGATATTAGGGGAGAAATAAATCCCCCCTAATTTAATAGTGATTATGAATGTGTTACATCAAAAATACCACCACTTGCTGCTTCGTTTTTAGAAACAAGTGTGTATTCTGCTAACATAAATTTCTTCTCAGCATCTCCAGTTTTGGAAAGATCTGCTAATTGGAAATCTCTTAGGTAAGCAACTGCCCACATATCAGGTTGTAATACATAAACAGATCTTTGTTGTTGAAGTCTGTTAGGTACAACTTGTAATGTTGAGAAGTCTGATTCATAAACATCCACTGATGCTACAAGTCTTTTGTTTTCTGCAGGGTCAAATCTAGTTGATCCACCAGTAAAACCTGAAAGAACTTGTTTGTTAAAAGCACCACACATGACCATAGATGGATTTCCACCTGAGTCATAACATTCTCTTACAACTTCTTTAAGTTGATCTTCAGCGAATGCTCTTTGTGTTCCATTAGTTCTTGCGTCAGAGCCATCCCCAGTAGGGTTAGCTGCTGCACCAGTTCCAATGCTAGTGTTTGTTTTAATCCAAGAATCGATAGATCCTAATGCTCTTGCAGTGTTTACTGCAGCACCAGCACTTTTCGCTTGGTTGTGTGTTAAAACAGATTCCATATCTCTTTTAAGCTCTTTTGAAGCTTTAGAAATTTGGTAAGCCATTTCATTGTTTCTTCCAGCAGAAGTAACAGCCAAGTTTGTTCCTGATACAATTGCAGCTTTCGTTGAAATCTGCGTATTGTTATTCAGTCTAACTGATGGTGTTAATGTTGGAAATGATACTTCATCACCCTCAGAAACTTTGTTAGTTCTTGAAGCTGCTGCTAAAGCATCTGTTTGCCACTCATGAAGAGTCGATGTTGCCTTTTCTCTACCTATAGCACTCATCATCGGTGTGTCCGATGGAGAGATGTTATAAATAATATTAGACAAATCTTCTCTAATACCTTTAGTGGTAAAGGTTTGGTATGTGTTTGTTATTGCTGCCATGTTATTACCTTTTTAAGTTTAATTGTTACCGATTACATCTAAAAAAACACTTTGGGCATCTTTAATGCTTCCAGTCTTTCTTAGACGGCTCAATTTGTCCTTAAATTTATTGGCACTTAAACTTTCTTTTGTCTTTTTAACTCCTGAAGTAAAAACTTTGCTAGGCTTTGCAATTTTTTTAGCAATATTAGGTTTTGAACTTTCTAATGAACGATATTTCATCGCATCATTAACAAGCATTACTATTCTATGATCATAGATTTGACCAATTTCTTCGTCATTAAAACCATAACCACTTAAATAGTTTCTCATATTGTTTTTTATTGCTGAAGCTTTTTGTGGATCATTAAAATCAGGTACTTTTGATACCAGTTCTTTTTGCTGATCTTTTACAAAGTTTTGGATCTCTCTTTGTTGAATAGACTTAGTTTTTTGAATTGCTTGATTAAAAGCATCTTGCTTTCTTCTCAAACGATGTTCTATCCTAGTCGCTTCAACAGGATCTTCTTCATATAGTTTTTCCAAATTCTGAGAGTTCATCTCTGAATCTAGTTGTTGCTGTGCAACAGACATTAGTTGGTTTAAATCACCTAATTTTTTGGAAAAATTTTGCCTTTGTTTTTCCGTTTCGGACTGAAATAACCTTTTGTCATAAGACAGTTCTTCAGTCTTTCTACGATAATCAGAATCTCTTGAATAACCAGCTTTTAATTCGTCTAGGGTAACATCAAATTCTTGACCAGCAACTTTAACTTTGTAGGTTGAATTTTGTTCCTGTTGAATCTCAGGTGCGTCTTGTTGAGATACTTCTTCTTCATCAGAAACTTCCACTTCAGGTTCTGTTTCTGACTTTTGTTCTTGAACTTCAGGTTGTTCTTCAGTTTTTGGAGATTCCTGTGTTTCTTGTTCTTGAACTTTTTTTTCCTCTGTGTTTTCTTGCTTAGTTTCTTTTACATCTTCTGTTTTTGCTTGTTCTTGAGGATTTAACAAGCCTGAGATGGATTCTGCTGCTTTCGCAACATCAGATTTTGCTTCCTGTAAAGGATTGGCGAAATTGTCTGACATATTTCCTCCGTTTGTGTTGAAGCTCCCTAATGGGTTGGCTTATTTTAACCTTTATGATTAAAATTTCTTTTGTTGATCGGCTTTACGCAAATCTTCTAATTGTCTTTTTGCTAATTTGCCTGTTTCAACTAATTCTGTAAAATGTTGTTCAACTTTGCCTACAATATTATAAGCTAACCACAACTTCTCTCTAGTGCTTTGTTCTTCAGCACCAGTTTTAAATAAACTCTCTGAATATAATTTTTTTAACTTATCAATCGACTCTTTAAAAAGAGGATTTTTAAGTATCAGATCGGCTTGGTTTGCCTGGCTGACTTCCTTGTTCAATTTGCTTTTGTCCTGCATCTAGTCCTTTAATTTGTCGTTCTAGTTGATTTGTAGATTGTTGTGCAGTTTCAAAACTCTTATACTCATTCGATACTAAAATTTTATTTAAATCAGCATCAGCTTTAATCTTAGCTGTATCTAATTGTGCGTTATATTTTAATTCTAATTCTTTAATTTTAGTTTCAAAATCTAAAACCATATTAGCATTTTTGCTTTGCATTTCTTTCATTTGTAATTCAAGACTTGCAGTTTTTCTTTTATTCTCAGCATCAATTCTAGTAAATTCAATTTTTTCAATTGGTGTTAATGGTGGTGGAGGTGGTGGTGTTACCATTTGCATTCCAACTTCAGGATTAGTAAAATAATTCTCAACATTTTTAAGCCCAGCATTTTCTATAATTTTTGCTAAACTATTATAAATGTTTTTAAGAGATACCATTGGATATTCTCTGCCACCTTGTAATTGCCAAGCTTGAATTTGCTTATCTAAAACATTGTTTAAAATAAGCAGTTGTTGTTCTTTACTACCTGAGCCTAAACCTACTGTAATAGTAATATTATATCTATTTCTCCATTCAGTTGGTTTAACTGGAACAAATTGATTATTTAATTGTACAATTCTTTCCTTGTCTTGATATTTAACTGTAAGTTCAAAAATTCTTTTAAATAATTGTTTGACACCTGTTTCAGAAAAAATTCTAGCAATTAACTCCATACGCATTTGCGTTTGAGTCATTAAAGTATTAATTCCTGTTGCTGTTTTATTTAAACTATCAGCATCAAGACCTTGACTGTATCTTGTTACACCAGTTCTAGTTTCTCTAACTGTATCTAAGTATTCTAATAATGGAAATGCTTGTTGAGATATGGTTTGAGATTGCATTGGAAACATAACCTGTTGAGGAGGTTGTTTAGTCCTTACAATTCCACCTGGTCTTGAAGTTAATAAATCATCAAGATTAACCATGCCATCCATTACAGCAACTCTATTATTATTTGTTAAATACATATTATCTAACAATTGACGCATTACTGTAGATTTAACTAATTGAACATCTTCAACTAATTCACTTACACTTCTGCCATAAAATCTATGTGGCATTGGAATAGGTGTTAAACTACAGAATGGAATAAAATCACATGGATAGTTTTCTAAAATTTCTTCACCTTGCCCAGCTACACAAATTTTTCTAAGTTCAGCTACTCCATCACCATCATAATCAAGTTTTATATAACACTCATAGATCTCCACTTTTTGAGTCGAATGATCAGGGGCATCATCTAAAGCAAAATCTTCTAGTCCATTTTGTCTAGTAAATTTTTCAGTATTATAAGGTTCTGTATTCGTTGTAGGTAAATTATTTACCACTTCCTTATCATAACCCATCTCAATTAACTCAGATCTAGTTTTATAAACTTTATGAGCTACAAAATTTGAATTTTCGATAGATTTTGAATTTTGGTGTATTAAAAATTCTTCAGGTGGTATGTTTTCAATTTTTACTTTGCCAAATCCTGAATATCTTTTAATAACTGCGTTACATAATTTTGGAACTTCAACTTCAAGGACTTCACCTTGTTCAGCAGCGATGTCCTGTAATTTTTTAATTTCCTTTTCAGCCTTATCATCAATAAACTCCTCTTTTTCGACAACCTCAACATTAGGGTCATCTATTAATAGTTGGTATTCTTGATATGTTAATCTTTCGTAAGTTTCTTGTTCAACTTTTTGGCTATTATCCCAATAAACTTTTACAATTCCATTTTTTTCTAATAAAGCATCTTTAAACCAAGTATATAAAATCTCAAAACCTGGATTATCTTTATAAAAAATATAATTAATATAATTAGTTACTTGATCAGCTAATTTAACATCTTCAGCTTTCATAGGTTCGCATTTAACGACTTGATCTGAAGCTGTAAAAATTCTTAAAAGATTGGGTAAGATGGTTTCGATAGTATCAGCAACATCTGTGCTTACCACTTGTGAACGACCATCTATTTCCGTACCTAATTTATCTCCTAAATAGTATTCAAGTGATTTTTTTCGTTGTTCTGATAACTCCCCACCAATAAAACCTAATGAGCTTGTTATTTCCTGTTGTATAATTCCTTTTAATTCTATGTCTGATAATTTTGCCATATTAAACTATATAATTTGTATTTACTGGTATTTCCTTTTTCCAATTTGAAGCATCAGCTCCATAACCAACAATCCCAGTTCTAAAAGCATCTGCACAGTGAGATGCAAAATTGTGCATGGGCTTGTTTTTAAAACATTGATTTTTGTCATCCCATCTCTTTTGATATGCTTTTAAATATTCAATAGCTTTTTGACATTTGTTTTTATCAAACCAACAATTTGGCAAAGCTTTCCTTACAGCTTCAATACCATCCTCAATGGATAGTTTTGGGGCTACTTCAAAATTAATGCCTAGTTCTGCTGCACTATCTAATCTTGATTTACCATAATTGCCAAGCTCCCTAACCTTAATATCATGTGGGGCTATATGTTTTGAATATTCATATCCTCTATTATTTATGATTTTAGCATAATGGTCTAAACCCTCACCACTACTCTCATAATAATCAATTAATCTAATTTCATTTTTAAATCTTTGCACAAACCAAATACAAGTTTGATCATTCATGCCTAGATCCCACCAAGTTTCCACATCTAAATCCTCATCATAAGAAACTTCAGTAATTCTTTTATTGCTGTCTAAGCTTTCAATAATTGTTCCATAATAAGAACCTGTTATTGCAGCTTGAAATGAACATTCAAATTCTTGGTCGAATAATTCAGGCGACATTACTTGCTGTGCTGCTTCTAATTCTTCAGAATCTAAAATTTTAGTTTCAGAAGATTTAAAAACGCAAGTGTACCAATCTTTAGTCGATTGGGCTTGTTTATGTAATTCGTAAAAATAATTTTGTCCTTTTGGTGTACCTATAAAAACACACCAACCTTTTCGATCTGCTAATGCAGGTCTAAGAACTTCAGGGAATAAACTAGGTTTAATATTTTGCGTTTCATCACAAACCACCCCATCTAAAAATACACCTCTTAATGACTGATCGTTTTCAGCTCCAACTATGGTAATCCTAGCTCCAGTGCCAAAATCACACCTAAGCTCAGACTCATTAAATTTTGTGCCAGGAATTTTACCTGCATAAGTCTTTAAATAATCCCATGCTGTTGCCTTACCCTGTAATCTATAAGGTGATACGAAAACATATCTAGGGTTGGGCAAAGGGTTAGTCAGTGCAGCTTTTATAATATGATTAATGCACATCACTGTCTTACCTGCTCTACGATGTAGCACCAAAACATTAAATCGGTGCTTATCAATTTCCTTATGTAAAAAATTTTGTAATTCTCTTGGTTTATAAGGAATGACGATATTTGGCATCTAAAATTAAAACCCCCCTAATGTAGAGTTCTTTTCTCAGGTATGCTGTCTAATCGTTGTATGTTTAAATCTTTCATTAATTGATCAGAAAAATCATAAGCATCATTGGTGTCGTCAAATCCACCGAAATGAACTACTACTGAGTTTGAATTTTCCATGATGTAGATAATTGCTGTTCTAAATTCCATAAATTATTTCTTAGGTAGTACACTTTTAAGAAGCTCAATCTCTGCTTCGGTTATTGAGCTAGTTGGCAAAGGAATTGTATCTTTTAAAAATTGTAATTCTTTTTCTGTTGTTGCTGCACCTGTAATTCCTTTTATCAATTTTTTTCTCATTGATGGAAAATTGTCTTTTAAAAAGTCTGCCATATTTTTCTCCTTTTATTTAAAATTTTTTTTTGCCTTAGCATACATTTTTCTACTAATAGTAGATTTCTTCTTTGATCTGCTAGTGCCTTTTTTTTTGCGTTTGTTAATATTGTACCACAATCCTTTTTTGGCTACTTTGCCTGACTTGGTTTTATGATAACCTTTTGGGATTGCCATTATTTTCTTTTTTTTCTTTTACCTTTTTTCTTTTTTGGTCGTCCTCTTTTAGAACCATAAGTTCCTTTGCCCATTGGCATAATTTTTTCCTTTGTTTATTTGTGTGTAGCTCCCCTAAATTTATACATAGACCCAATATAGGATCGGTGTATGGGGTCGTTCAAAAACCCCCAT